>Ga0209619_10000266_pt1 | contig 35480 bp, 35 predicted proteins | sample Rifsed16ft3_FD_184011 | JGI IMG/M metagenome (GOLD analysis project Ga0209619, IMG submission 184011) | Soil microbial communities from Rifle, Colorado, USA - sediment 16ft 3 (version 2) | ecosystem: Environmental > Terrestrial > Deep subsurface > Rock core/Sediment | place: Rifle, Colorado... | reverse complement strand
AACCCTTCCTTCGCGTCCGCCATCGCGAAGAGCCGGTTCTGCAGTTCCCGTTCGAGCGCAAGGCCTTCGTACATCGACATCTCCAGGCCCTCCGTCACGGATCGCTTGATCAAGCCGACGGCGCGTGCCGCGTGGTGCGGGTACGTCAGGCCGCGGGCGAAGGCCATCGTTTCCTCCCAGAATTTCTCCCGCGGGAAGACGCGGTTCACGAGGCCCCACTCGAGCGCGTCCTTCGGCGTGAGCATGCGGCCCGTGACCATCAGGTCGATCGCGCGGCTCTTCCCGATGATCCGCGGTAGGCGCTGCGTCCCGCCCGTCCCCGGCAGGACGCCGAGCGTCACTTCCGGCAGGCCGATCCGCCACGGCCCATCCGACACGAGCCGCAGGTCCGTGGCCATCGCGATCTCCAGGCCGCCGCCGACGCAGTGCCCGTCGATCGCGGCGATGAACAGCTTCGGCGTGCTCTCCAGTTTGTTCAGAGTCTCCTGGCAGTTGAGGCAGAACATCGCCTTGTAGTCCGGCGTCGAACTCGCGAGCAGGTTGATGTCCGCGCCGGCGGACCAGATGCCATCGAGCTTCGATGCGAGCACGCACATGTCGACGTCATCGTCGAAGCGCACGTCGTCGACCACGGCGCTCAGGTCGCGCATCATGTCCGCGTCGTACGTGTTCGCCTTCGGCTTGTTCAGCCACGCGATCGCGATGCGGTCCTTCTTCTCCAGGGAAATGTACGTGAGGTCCATCGCTCTGCCTCGGGCCGTCGCAAGGGGCCTGGCGGTATTAAATGCTGGCCCTTTCGCGTGACTAGCGCACGGGCTCGGGTTCGCCCCACTTTCCATTGAAGAGGAATTCCTCTTTCACGAAATCCCAGTGGCGGCTCGTCATGTATGGCTCTGGCAACGCGGTGCGTAGGTACTCGGCGTAGTCGTCGCGATCGATTGGCTTGCCCCGATGGGAGAGCATGTTGCCATGCACGTCGTACGGCAGGTAGACGTAGCCCACACCGGCCGCATCCGCTCCGGGATTCCGGAACTCGCCGAACTCCGCGAGCCCGCGGATCCGGAAGAAGCGCCGGTCCGGCAGGAAGACCAGGTCGTCCTTCGTGAGGCCGTGTACTGTCTCGCCTTCGTCTTCGATGCGCCGCAAGGCAGCCTCCGCTTGCTCCCGAGTGCATCGGGCCTTCGCTTGGATGATCGCCAGGTTCACGTCTTTCACCTTGCCGCGGACCTCCTCGATGTAGATCGCCTGCGCCTCCCCATTCGTCAGGGTCTTGAACACGCCCTTCACGAGGGCGCCGCCCAGCTCGGAGCCGAACATCTCGAGACCGCGCGGGTACCACATGTTCAGGGCCTTCTGGAGGTCCTCGATCCCGAAGTTGCCTCCATCGAGCGTTGCCGCGACCGCGATCGCCTTCATCAGCGTCTCGCCCGCGGCGAGGTGGTACGACTCCTCGAGGAACCGCATCCACGGCATCGAGACGGCCATCGGCCCGTAGAGGAAGTGGTGCTGCATCTCGAGCTGGAACTTCCCGACGCGGTCGATGAACGACATAAACGTCGCCGAATCGAGGAGGCTCTTGAACTCGATGTTGAACGCGTCGAGGACGTGCTCGCCCGGCTTCATCGCGAACAGCTCCTCCATGGTCTCCGTCGCCCAGTGACGGCCCCAGCGCGCCTTGTCAAAGGTCTCGTCGAGCGTGAGCACGCCGGCCATCTGCATGTGATGCCGCAGCTCCTCCACACACACGCGTTTCTTCGAGAACGAGATCGAGTCGAGTCGGTGACCGCCGGCGTCGGTTCGGTGGATCCCTTCGACAATCTCCTTGTCCATCCCCGTGAGGGAACCGGAGTCGAGCTGCTCGTACACCATCCGGTGCTGCTGGATCGAGCCGAGCTCCGTCGAGGCCTGCGCGCGGATGATCTTCAGCGCGGTCATGAACTGCGCGTCCGGCATCTTGTCCGCCTTCCACAGGCGGCCGGAGAGGTCGGTCGTCTCGTCCGTCGATCCGACGACCTTCGAGGCGAACGAGGCGAACCCGTCCGGCTTCGCGAGGATCACGCTCAGCCGGGGCAGGGGCGTATCCGGGTAGAAGCGCTTCCAATTCGGCGTGTCGAGGACGGTCGGCATCTCCGGGAAGTACCTCTCCTGCCAGAGACGCCCTTCGTCCTGCCATTTCGCGGGGAGGGCCTCGATCCGGAATTGGTCGAGGAGAGCCATCGCGGTCGAAGCGATGCACGCCGGGATGGATGAATCTTTCCCGCGGGATCGCGCGGGGCGACGCCCGGTGCGCATCGTCTCAGGTTCGTCCCCTCTCGACGAGGCTTTTATTATCCCTTCCACGAGCGTCCAATAACGGATTTAGCCCCCTCCTGGTCTCGGGGGCCGAGGAGGTGACAATCGGATGAGGAGTAAAGCGTTCGTACTCGCGGCGTCCACGATCACGGCGGCTCTTGTATTCGCCGCCACCGTCGCCGTGGCCGTGAACCTGCCTTCCGAGGCGAGTCCGACCGCGGCCGACGCGACGCAAGGGACAACCGGCGCCGACGTGACGGGTCACCCGACCGCCGAGGTCAACGGCGTTCCCCCGGGACCGCCGACCTGGCTGAACGAATCCGCGCCATACGGGCCGCCGGAATGGACGAATACGTCGGGAGGAACCCCGACCTGGCTCACGCCGGTCTGACCTCCGCGCGGAGGCCACCGGCGTCCTTTTCCCCTTTTGATCCTCTCTTGTTCGCCTAGCGTCGCTCGAGAATCCCGATGAAGTCTCCGGGCATGTATCCACCCTCCCAGACAACCCGCATGAGCTCCCAGCCCGTCTCGTGGGCGAGCCGCGCGAGTTCTTCCGGCGGGAGGAGCAGGAGATCGAACCAGTCCCCGACCCGCCCCTTGTACCGCACGCGGAGCGTGATGAGGCCCGGCGGCCTCTTCCTCCGGATATTCGACTTCACGTAGGGAAGGTGGTCCTCGGACCACGTCCCTGGGATGCGGCTGTTGCCGATCAGGCGGCCGCGGGGTTTCATGATCTCCCGCAGGTCCCTCAGGAACTTGCGCATCCGCGGGATGTCGCCCGCGAGCCCCAGGTTGTTCCCCATCATGAGCGCCGTGTCGAACGTTCCGAGGCCTCGAGGCAATCGATGGACGCTCGCTTCGTACACCTGCTGGAGCCCGCGGATCCGCGCGAGTGCGCACTGGGTCGGCGACGCGTCGATCCCGATGACGGGGACGCCTTTCTTCTGGAGATACAGCGCGTGCCGCCCGGGCCCGCATCCGATGTCGAGGACGCGGCCGCGCACGTGGCGCATCGCCTCCTGCTCCATCCTGGGCCACTTGCTCGGAGACGCGAAGTAGCTCTCGATTTTCGAACGCCTGACGTATCCATCGTCCCGCGCGAACTCCACTACGACCTTCTTCCCGAGCCAGTGGTCGAGCATCGCCCGGGCGTACAGCTCGTAGGAGGATCCGGGCTCGGGACGAGGTTTCGTCATCGTCTGGCGGCATGGGTCCTACCAGGCTTGATTCTTCCTTCGGCGTGGGCATAGCTACAACATGATTGCGACGGGCAAACCTTATCCGCCGGAGACGCGTACGCAGTCGGGGGAGCGCACGTGGCTCGCGGGCGCAAGGAAGCGAAGTTCGAGGTGTTCGGTCAAGAGATGGTCGAGAAGGTCGTGGCGAAGAGCGGGTCCTCGGGTCGCGTGTACCTTCCGCCGGACTGGATCGGGAAGCGGGTGAAGGTCATCCGCGTCGATTGAGGTTCCTCAATGGCAGGGGCCTTCCAGCCCAAGGATTTCGCCGCATGCGCGCGGTGTGGGAGCGGACGCGTGCATCCGAAGCTCCTCATGATGGGTCCGATCGCGGGGATCGATAGCGACAGCCGCTCGTACGTCTGCCATGCGTGCGGCCACGAAGGCCTCCCGATCTTCTTCGACACAGCGGACCAGCGAGCGCAGTTCGAGCGGGAGAAGCAAGGCTTCTGGGCCCCGGAGTCTCCGCCGAAGCCGAAGGAGGCGCTCAGCATCCCGATCCTCCCGATCCAGACGGACCCGCTGATCGACCTGAAGATCCTCGAGCTGTTCCCCGCGCGTGTCGCGACCGTCACGAGCGTGCGGTGGGACGGCCAGGCCCTCCAGCCGACCGCGTACCGCGTCTCGTTCCAGGAGTACTGGGACGCGATTGGCGGGCCTCGATACAATGCGTCCCGCGTGTTCATGCTCGATCTGAGCGGAATCAACCGCGCGAATCCGAACTTCGAGGTCACGCGGCATCTCGTGAAGCGATGCGACGTGTGGCTCGAGTCCGGTGGCCGTGACCCGGAAGAGGTCATGGACGGCTACATGCTCGACGCACAGCGAGTCGTCGCGGGGACGAAAACCTTCTCCTCGTTCCAGGCCTTCGAGGAGCTCTACCGCCTCTCGGCCGATGTCCTCCCGTGCCTCGACTGGAACGGGAAGGTCATCTGGGGAGATCCTCGCGAGACGCTCATCGACTTCCGGGACGCGGTCCGCCGCCTTCGTGCCGTCGGATTCACGGCCGTGTGCGTGATGGATCTCCGCCGTCTCGGGACAGAACTCGGTCCCGATCCGGGACTCCTCGCGATGCTGGAAGGTCTCGACATGGAGGTATACCTCGGCGGAGGCATCCAAGAAACGGACATCGCGGCCCTGGCGGAGCGCGGCCTTTCGGGTGGTCTTGTGGATCCGTACACGCCCGTGATTCGGGATCTCCTGAAGCCGCCCAGGAAGGAAGAACCCACAGCGGCCACGGCGCCCGCTCCGGCCCCGCGAACCGCTCCCGCACCGGGATCCGTCCCGGATCCGATCTGACGAGATAGCCACCGCTTCGCTTGTCTAGACGCGCTCCAACTCGATGCCGGCCTTCTTGATGATATCGAGACCTTCGTTGGAGCGGTAGGCGGAGCGGTAATAGACCTTCGATACGCCGGAATTGATGATCAGTTTCGCGCACGTGATACACGGCTGCCCTGTCACGAAGACAACCTTGTCCGGATCGTTCACGCGCACTTTTATGAGCGCATTTTGCTCCGCATGCACGCAGCCACAGAGTCCCGGTTGGTCCTCCTTGCAGTCATCGTGAGAAAAGCCCTTCGCGGTTCCGTTGTAGCCGAATCCGTACATTTGTGTCATGTCTTTCGACGTGATTACACATGAAAACTGCGCGCGCTTGCACGTCGCGCGCCGTGTCAGGGACATCGCGAAATCCATGATTAAGCTCTCGATGCTCGGTCGCTCCATCTTCCCCATACTTGGACCTCAGCGGTTCGGCACCTCGGAATCTTCCCAAGGCCTTAAGGCTTCGCGGCGGACGGGCGTTCAGTGTCCCGGGAGAAACGTATTTGTTCGTGACGTCCGGTCGCCTCGCCCATGGTGCGGTCGCGGCACGATTCGGCGGCTTTGATCGTGAGCCCATCTCAAGTGGCCGCATTCCGCCTGAGCAGACACTATCTGCTCCGCCGCGGCCCGCGGAGTGCCCTCGCCAGCGTCGTCCGGGACGTCTGTGGGGTCCAGGCGCAAGTCATGTCTGCGGCACGGATCGCGCTATGGGCCCGCATCGCCGGGCTGGCCGACGAGGACATCGACCGGGCGCTCGAGGCGGACCGGTCGCTCGTTCGGACGTGGGCCGTCCGCGGCACGGTGCACATCCTTGCTTCGGAGGATCTCCCGCTCTACATCGCCGTGATCAAGGAGACGATCCATCGAACGTTCGAGGCCTGGCTAGTGCGACAGGGTCTTCATGTCTCACAGATTCGCGCGCTGAATGAGGCGATCGTCGAAGCTCTTTCTCGCGGCCCGTGCACGCGCGACGAGATCGTGCGGCACGCGGGCAAGTCGTTCCCCGTGAAAATCCGGAAGTGGCTGGCGTCGGGCTGGGGAGGCCTCCTCCGACCCGTGTGCTTCGAGGGCCGCGTGTGCTTTGGGCCGAGTCGCGGCCGCGAGGTCACCTTCGTCCGGAGAGAGCAGTGGCTCCCGGACTGGCGGGACATTCCGTACGGGGAGGCGGGAGCGGACCTCCTCCGCCGCTATCTTCGGGCGTACGGTCCCGCGAGCCTCAGCGACTTCAGCGCGTGGTCCGGTGTGCCCGCGAAAGCCGCGACGACCTTCCACGACCAGCTCTCAAGCGAGGTCGCCTCGGTCTCGATCGACGGACGCATGGGACTTCTCCTCCGGGAGGATCTGGACGCGTTGCGCAGGGCCCGTCTGGATACGCCTGGCGTCCGGCTTCTGCCGAATTTCGACGGATACCTGCTCGGCCACCGGTCGAAGGAACATCTCGTCGATTCGGCCCTCTACAAGCAGGTCTACCGCAAGGCGGGCTGGATCTCTCCCGTCGTCCTCGTGGACGGCCGCGTGGCGGGTGTCTGGTCCCACGCACGCAAGGGACGGACGCTGCAGGTACGAATCGATCCGTTCCGCCGAATGTCCGCGGATGTTCGGCGCCTCGTGACGGATGAAGCCCGCGATCTCGGACGGTTCTTAGAGACCGAAGACGTCCGAGTGACGGTCACTTGAGCCCAACGACTGTTACGTCGTTCGACCGGTCGACGTAGACGACCCCTTTTCGCTCGAGGATCTCGAGATGCCCGAGGACCTCTGTCAGGCCGAGCAGGACCTCCTCCATTGGGAGCGCACCGAAGAGCCGCTCCACGAGTTCGAACGGCGTCGCAGGTCCCTCCTCGAGGAGCCGTAGAACCGCCGCCTGACGCGTGCGATACTGGTCCAGCGAGAAGCGGACGTACGCGTGCACGTCCTCGAGGGCCGCACGATGCCCCGGATGGACGCGCTCCGGCTGAAGGGCTCGTACCCGGTGCAGCGAACCGATGTAGTCCGCCAGGCCGACGGACTCCCGGTCCGCGCCGCCGAACGCTGCGTTCGGCGTCATGTCCTTCAGCAGCGTGTCCCCCGCGAATAGCTCTCCTTCCGCGGACAGATAGCACGTCGACCCGGACGAATGGCCCGGCGTGTGGACGGCCTTCAGGACCGTTCGGCCCGCGGAGATCGCGTCGCCGTCGCGGATGCTCGCGCTTACCTTCGCGGGCTCGCCGAGCGTCACGAGGTACTCGAAGAACTCCAGGACGAGTTCGACCGTCTCCGGCGGCGCCCCGCCCCGCAGCGCCTCCGTGCGGTACATCTGGGTCCGCTCTGCGAAGGTCTCTTTGTACGCCTCGACCATCGGGCGATCCCCCTCCGGGACGAGGACCTTCGCACCGCTCTCCCGTCGAATCGTCTCCGCGAGGCCGTGGTGGTCCACGTGGCCGTGCGTGAGGACGATCTGCTCGATGTCCGCTGTCGTGAGCCCCAGTTCCTTCAGCTCCCGCCGCAACTCGTCATACGCCTCGGGACACTTTGGGCCCGTGTCGAGGATCGTGAGAGGCTCGTCCGTGAACAGATAGGCGTTGACCGTCCCGATCGGAAGGCGCGTCGGGAGGTCCAGGCGGCACAATCCCTCCCGGAGCCGCATGCCAGCGCCAATGGGATGCGCGCGGCCATAAAGGTTCTGTAAGGCGCCGTCAGGCGCGCGACGGGACGCGGCCGTCTACGGAGACATCTTGGGGCATCCGCGCTACGAAGGTGCGGTCGCGTTTTCGACCCCGAGCGGCCGACGCGGCGTCCCTGAGTCTCCTGCGACCGCGCGTTGTGATGCGCCACCCCAGCTTGTACGTATCGTATTGACGGGGGGTCCATATAGACCATGGCAGCCTCCGACTGCAACTCCTCAGGGGAAACGACGGAGGGCGATGGTGTGTCGAATCCATCGGAAGGGAGAGAGCAAGGCCTGACTCGAAGAGACCTGCTCTGGAAGGGAACGCTTGCCGCTGTTGTGACGGCCGCGGGATCGTCCGTCCTGCTATCGGAAGCGACGGCCGCGTCGGGGCAGGGCCACGCGAAGTACTACGACAACTTCCCGCGACATACGGAGATGGAGCATCGCTGGGCCATGGTGATCGATCTCCGTCGGTGCGTCGGATGCCGCGCCTGCACGGTGGCCTGCAAGAGCGAGAACAACGTGCCCGAAGGCGTCTTCCGCACCTGGCTGAAGTTCGAGGAAGTGGGCGAGTATCCTCACACCCGCCCGCGCTATCTGCCGCTGTTCTGCAATCACTGCGATAACCCACCCTGCGTCCCCGTGTGCCCAGTCCTCGCGACGTACAAGCGGGACGATGGGCTCGTGCTGATTGACTACGATAAATGTATCGGCTGCGGGTATTGCATTGAGGCGTGTCCGTACGGCGCGAGGTACCTGAATCCAGTACAGAAGACGGCGGACAAGTGCACGCTGTGTGTCCACCGTCTCGAGGCCGGACAGAAACCCGCGTGCGTCGCGACGTGCATCGGGGGCGCCCTCACCACGGGCGATCTGAACGATCCTCAGAGCGATGTGTCCCAGCTGCTCGGCCGGTATCCCATCCAGACGTTGAAGCCGGAGCAAGGGACGGACCCCATGTTCTTCTACATCGGCCTCGACGGCCGCCTCGTCCAGGAGGGGGCGCCTTGACCGCGCTGGAATGGGGCCTCCCCGTCGTCGCGAAGTACCTCTTTGGCGGGCTGTCCCTCGGAGCCTTCGTGACGTACTACCTCTGGCAAGGTTTCGGCCTCAAGACGTTCCGGCCTCTCGCGAAGCTCGCCTGGATCTCCGCAGCGGTCTGGGGCCTCCTCATCCCGATCCCCATCTTTAGCCATCTGGGTCAGCCGGGGCGCTGGTACACACTCCTCTTCGATTTCCACTGGACCTCCCCCATGTCCTGGGCCGGACCGATCCTCCTCGCGTACCTCGTCGTCGTGCTCCTCAACGGCCGCTTCTTCTTCTACCCCGACGTCGTCCTGGCCTACCGCAACGCGAAGGGCCTGCGAAAGAAGGCGCTCCGGATTCTTCTGATCACGCGACCACCTCAGGGCCCGATCCCGAAGGCCTCTCAGGTAGGCCTGAAGGTCACGGGCGCGCTCGCTTTCGTCCTCGTGCTCTCCTTCGGCTATACGGGCCTCGAGCTGGGGATCCTCAGTTCAAGGCCCCTGTGGGCCAACCCGATCAACCCCGTGATGTTCCTCCTGACGGGCCTCATTTCCGGGATGGCCTTCGTGGTCCTCCTCTGGATAGCCCTGGACGGGCGGGTCGAGGCTCCGAGAGCGCCTGGCGAGAAGACGATCCTGACGAGCTTCGCGCTCCCCGCGCTTCTCGCGTTCTTCCTCGGGCTGAACGCGGTCTTCTATGTGAGCCTAGCTTACTCGGTGCCGGAAGTGGTACAGGCCGTCGGCGTCCTGGCCACGGGCGAGCTCGCGCCGATGTTCCTCTGGGTCGGGCTCGGGTTGGGCGCCCTCGTGCCGGCGGTGTTTCTCGCGGCGAACGCGGTCCTCCGGTCACCTCGGAGGTGGATGGCCACGCTCGCCTCTGGCCTCATCTTGATCGGAGCGTTCGCGCAGAAGTACGGATTCGTCGTGGGCGGGCAAGTGCTCGCGGAAGTGGGAGGCGAGGTCCCTTCCTCCCTGTGGCCCACCTCGTCGGGGATCATCGAGTTCCTCTCGATCCTCGCCCTCGCGTACTTCCTGTTCCAGGTAGCGCTGTGGATATCTCCATGGCGAGCCCCGAAGCCGGCGGAGCGCGAAGCCGCGCCTGCGCCGGAGGTGACCGCATGAACGTGAACCGCAGGAATTTCCTCAAGGGTGCGACGTCGGCCGGGGCCCTCGCGGCCTTCGGCCTGGGGTACGGGCCCGTCGTGGCGCGGATGTTCTCGGGAACGGCGGGCGAGCCGACGCCCCCGGACATCGTCGTCGGCCCGGAGGGCTATTTGTACAGCTCGTGTCTCCAATGCAACACGGGATGCGGGATCAAGGTCAAGGTCATCGACGGAGAGGCGGTGAAGATTGAGGGGAACCCGTACAGCCCCTTTAATCGGTTCCCTCAGCTCGGCTACGCGACGGCCTTGGCCGACGCGACGAACGAGTTCGGCGCCCTGTGCCCGAAGGGGCAGGCGGGCTTTCAGACCGCCTACGATCCCTACCGCCTCCGGAAGGTCTTGAAGCGGGCCGGACCGCGGGGCTCGAACAAGTGGGCCACGATTCCCTTCGACCAGGCGATCCTGGAGATCTCGGAGGGCGGCACGCTCTTCGCGAATGTGGCGGGCGAGGAAAACCGCGTCGTCTCCGGGCTCCGAGAGCTCTGGGCCCTCCGCGATCCGGCGGTCTTGAGCGCGATGGCCGCGGACGCGAAGCTCGTCCAGAAGGGTACGATGCCCCTGGACGACTTCAAGACGAAGTACGCCGCGGACCTCGACAAGCTCATCGACCCCGACCATCCGGACCTCGGTCCGAAGAACAACCAAGTCGCGTTCGTCTGGGGACGCCTGAAGGCGGGACGGCGTGAGTTCATCGACTTCTTCATCAAGGACGGCCTCGGCTCGGCGAACTACCACGGCCACACGACCGTCTGCCAGGGTTCGCTCTACTTCGCATCGAAGGCGATGAGCGACCAGTTCGTCGATGGGAAGTGGCAGAAGGGCCTGAAGTTCTACTGGCAGGGAGACCTCGCGGGCGCGGAGTTCGTGATCTTCGTCGGGGCGAATCCGTTCGAGGGGAACTATGGTCCTACGAACCGCAGCCTCCGGATCGCGGACGGACTGGCGTCGGGTCGGCTCAAGTACGCGATCGTGGACCCGCGCATGTCGAAGGCGGTCTCGAACGCTTGGAAGTGGCTGCCCATCAAGCCGGGGACGGAGGCGGGCCTGGCCATGGCCATGATCCGCTGGATCCTGGAGAACAACCGGTATGACGCGCGGTTCCTCGCGAACGCGAACAAGGCCGCGGCGACCGCCGATGAGGAGTCGACGTCGACGAACGCCTCATGGCTCGTCAAGATTGAGTCGTACGGTCCTGGCGCTTTCCTGCGCGCATCCGAGGCGGGCCTCCCGGGGACCGAGACCCGTACGGGCTCCGACGGGAACCCCTACACGTTCGACCCGTTCGTCGTCCTCTCCTCAGGCACGCCCACGCCCTTTGACCCGAACGACACCGCGACGGCGATCGAGGGCGACCTGTTTGTTGACACCACTGTGAACGGGATGCCGGTGAAGTCCGTCCTCCAAATTCTCCTCGAGGCCGCGTCCGAGAGGCCCCTCGAGGGATGGGCGGACCTTTGCGGCCTTCCGACGGACGACATCGTCGCGCTCGCGCGGGAGTTCACGTCCCACGGGAAACGCGCATGCGCGGACATCCACCGTGGCGTATCGCAGCACACGAACGGGTTCTACAACGTGCTCTCCTGGTTCACCCTAAACCTCCTCATCGGGAACTTCGACTGGAAGGGAGGCATGGCGAAGGCCACCGTATACAGCCACGCGGGCGGGAAGACGGGACAGCCCTACAACTTCGGGGCGATGCGTCCCGGCAAGCTCTCGCCGTTCGGCGTGAGCCTTATCCGCCACGAGACGAAGTACGAGGACACCACCCTCTTCGACAAGGCCAACCCCGCGGGGAACTATCCCGCGAAGCGACCGTGGTTCCCGTTCTCGAGCGACATCTACCAGGAGATCGTGCCGTCCATCGGGGATCAGTATCCGTACCCCGTGAAGGCCCTGTTCCTGTACATGGGGACGCCCGTGTACGCGCTCCCCGCGGGGCACACGAACATCGACATCCTCCGGGACACCGGCAAGCTGCCGCTCTTCGTGTGCGTCGACATCATCGTCGGCGAGACGAGCATGTACGCGGACTACATCTTCCCCGACCTATCGTACCTCGAGCGGTGGGAGTTCCAGGGGAGCCATCCGAACGTCCTCGAGAAGGTCCAACCGATTCGGCAGCCCGTGATCGCCCCGATCACAGAGGGCGTCACCGTGTTCGGAGAGACGATGCCCATTTGCCTCGAGAGCATGATTCTCGGCTTCGCGGAGCACCTCCAGCTCCCAGGATTCGGCGATGATGGCTTGGGGTCGGGCGTCCCGCTCAGGCGGCCGGAGGACGTCTACCTGAAGATGGTCGCCAATGTCGCCGCGGGCGACGGCGCGGAGACGGACTGGGTGCCGGAGGCCACCGACGAGGAGGTCGATACGTTCCTCGCCGCGCGGAGCCATCTCCCTCCGGAGGTGTACGATCCGGCGAAGTGGGAGGCCACCGTGGACCCCGCCTGGTGGCGGCAGGTCATCTACGTCCTGAATCGCGGCGGTCGGTTCTCGAGCGCGGCCTACGACGGAGAGAAGTTGACGAACAAGTGGAACGCGTTCATCGGGATGTACATGGAGAAACTCCCCGCGGCGAAGAATTCCATGACGGGAGAACGCTACGGGGGCCTCGGGCGGTACTATCCCATCCAGGATTCGCTAGGCCGCGAGATTGCAGACACGGGATTCGACCTGAACGTGATCACCCACCGCGTGATCGAGCACACGAAGAGTCGCACGATCGCGAACGGATGGCTCCGGGAGCTCCTCCCGGAAAACTTCATCCAGGTGAGCCGCGAGGACTTGGAGCGCTACGGGCTCCAGTCCGGGGACTTGGTCCGCGCGGAATCCGCCTCGAACACGACCGGGGTTCTGGATCTCGGGAACGGCGAGACGATCCCCATGGTGGGACGGGTTAGAGTCTCCGAGGGCATTCGTCCCGGGGTGATCGCGTACTCCCTCGGGTTCGGCCACTGGGCCTACGGGGCGAGGGACATCGAGGTCGACGGTCAGGTGATTCGCGGGGACCCAGGGCGGGCGAGCGGCGTCCACCTGAACCCGGTCCTGCGGACGGACCCACAACTCACGAACACGTGCCTCGCGGACCTCGTCGGAGGAAGCGCCGTCTTCTACGACACGCGCGTTCGACTCGTGAAGGTCGGCTAGTCGGGGCAGGTCGCGCACCCGGTCGTGTCCCGTCGCCTTCACCGGCAGGCGCTAGGAGGCTGCCTTCGCGAGTTCGCGCTCTCGCAATTCGCGCCGCAGGACTTTCCCGATCATCGACTTCGGCAGATCTTTCGCGAATTCGACCGCCTTCGGCACCTTGAACGGGGCGAGGCGCTCCTTGCAGAACGCGGTGATGTCCTCCTCGGTCGCAGACATTCCCGCCTTCAAGACGACGAAGGCCTTGACGGTCTCGCCGCGGTATGGATCCGGCACGCCGATCGCCGCGGCCTCCGCGACCGCGGGATGCATGAACAGGACCTCCTCCACCTCGCGCGGGTACACGTTGTAGCCAGACGCGAGGATCATGTCCTTCTTGCGGTCCACGATGAAGAAGTACCCGTCCTCGTCCATCGTCGCGATGTCCCCGGTGAGGAGCCATCCGTCGCGGAGGACCATCCCGGTCTCCTCGGGCTTGTTCCAGTAGCCCTTCATCACCTGCGGCCCGCGGATCGCGAGCTCGCCAGCCTGGCCTTGCGGGAGGTCCTTCGACGGGTCTTCCGCGTCGACGACCTTCGCGTCCGTGTCGGGGAAGGGGATGCCGATGCCCTCCTTCACGAGGCCGGTCAGGGGATTCGCGTGCGTCACGGGCGACGCCTCCGTGAGTCCGTACCCTTCGACGATCCGACCGCCCGTCACCTTCTCGAACTCGTGCCGCACCTCGTTCGGGAGCGGCGCGGCCCCGGACACGCAGGCACGGATCGACCGCAGGTCGTACTTCGAGAGCTTCGGGTTGCGGAGGATCGCGATGTACATCGTCGGGACGCCGGGGAAGATCGAAGGCTTCGTCTTGTTGATCAGCTTCAGGATCTGATTGATCTCCCGGGGATTCGGATGGAGGACGGTCTCCGCGCCGAGGACGATTCCGGTCAGGAGGACCGTCGTCAGGCCGTACACGTGAAAGAGGGGGATCGCCCCGAGGAACTTCTCCTGGGACCCTCCCTTCTCGGGGAGCCACGCGGCCGTCTGCATCGCGTTCGCCACGAGGTTCCGGTGCGTGAGCATCGCGCCCTTCGGGATTCCCGTCGTCCCGCCCGTGTACTGCAGGACCGCGACGTCCTCCGCGCCGACGGTCGGCTCCTTTCCCGGTTCCGCCGGCGTCGCGGCCACGTCCGCGAAGCGGTGGATCCACGAGGCCGCTGGGATCTCGAGGGGCCAATGCCCCTGCTTCTTCAGGTCCTTTTTCTTCTTGATTGGGTACAGTTGCCGGAGCGGGGTGCGCAGGAACTCCCCGACGTCGCACACGACCACGCGCACGACCTTCGTGGCCGCCTTCGCCTTCGAGACGTTATGCCAGAACAGGTCCAAGGCGACCACGGTCTCGACGCCCGCGTCGTTCCAGAGGTTCTCGAGCTCTCGAGCGGTGTACAGCGGATTCGTCTGCACGACGATTCCCCCGGCCCGCAGGACGCCGAAGAACGCGACGAAGAAGTGCGGCGTGTTCGGCAGGACGAGGGACACGCGGTCTCCCGGTCGCACGCCAATCCGACGCAGGCCGGCGGCGAAGCGGTCCGCTGCGGCATCGAGATCCGCGTACGTCATCGTCTTCCCGTAGAACGTCACCGCGGGCCGGTCACCGGACTGCCGCGCGGAGCGTCGGAGGAGTTCGTGGAGCGGGACGTCGGGATACTCAAGCGATTTCGGAACACCTTCAGGCCAATGGCGGTGCCATGGCCGCTCGAGCATGGCCTCCCCCTTCATGCGAGTCGTAATGTAGGCGCGGGCTAAAAGCGTGCGCCCCGCGCGAAACGATTATCCGGCGCCGACCCTCTGGACCCCGCGGTGGGTCCATGCCCCCCGCCCCGAAGATCCGACTCGAAACGTCCGAGGCCGTCGCGACCCTCTGGATCGACCATCCCCCTCTGAATCTCCTGACCCTGGCGATGGTCGACGAGTTTTCGAAGGTCATGCCCGCCCTGGAGAAGGACGACGGCATCCTCGCGGTCGTCGTGGCCGGCGCGGGCACGCAGTTCTCCGGCGGGATGGACCTTCGCGAATGGTCCCGGCTTTCCCCGAAGGACGCGCAGGACGCGATCACGCGAGGCTCGGACGCGTTCATGGCCCTCGAGCACCTCACGAAGCCGACCGTCGCTGCCGTCGCGGGCCTCTGTCGAGGCGCGGGCGCGGAGCTCGCCCTCGCATGCGACCTCCGGATTGCCGACGAGACCGCGATGTTCTCCCATCCCGAGATCAGGGTCGCCTGGATGCCGAGCCACGGTGCAACGGCCCGCCTCCCGAGGCTCATCGGTCGTTCGAAGGCGTTAGAGGTCCTGCTGTCGGGAAAGGAGGTACGCGCCCTCGACGCCCTGCGGCTCGGCCTCGTCGACCATCTCGCGTCGCCGGGCGGTGCCCTCCCGGAAGCCCGCAAGCTCGCGGCCCTCTTCGCCTCGAAGCCGAGGTCCGCCGTCAAGGCGATCAAGCGCGCACTCACGGAAGGCGAGGAGAAGCCCTACCGCAACCGCTTCCTCCTCGAGTCACAGCACGCCGTGCAGCTCCTGTGGTCCGATGAGTACAAGGCGGCGATGGACCGGCTTCGGGAGAAGAAAGACTGACAGGCCTGCGGGGGCACGGCAAGGGTCTTGAGCCGCGCTGCGCTTCCCGCGGACGGCGAGCGGACATGGCGAAGGCCAAGGCGCGCGAGAGCATCGACGACTACGTCGCGAAGCTGGGGTCGCCCCACCGGGAAATCGTGCAGGCCCTGCGAAAATTCGTGAAGGACACGGCCCCGAATCTCGAGGAGAAGATCAAGTGGGGCAACCCGACCTGGACACGCAAGAGCAACGTCTGCTGGATCATCTCCTACAAGGACCACGTCGACTTCGGATTCTTCCGGGGAACGGATCTGAACGATCCGAAGGACCTCCTCGAAGGCACCGGCGAAGGCCTTCGGCACGTGAAGATCCATGACGTCAAGGGCGTCCGGTCCACAGACCTGAAGCCGCTTCTGAAGCAGGCAATCGCGCTCGATGGCGCGTGACGTCCGGCGGACGGATTACGCGAGGGCGGCGCTCCCGAACAGGAAGTTCGCAGGGACGCAGTGGACGAGCGTGTATCCGAACCCGGCGACGTCCGTCCCTCCCGGGATCCGGACGTTGTAGTTCCCCGTGGTGGCGGGGACCGAGCCGAGGTCGATGTCCCCCGCGCCGACACTCCGGTCCCCGGAGAGGAAGAAATGGATGTCCGGACCGTTGCGCACGCTGAAGTTCTCGAGGCGCAGGAGGTATTCCCCTTGGGCGTTGCCCAGGATCTTGGCGATGCCTCGGGCGAAGTGGAAGTCGTCGACGCCTTGCCATGTGCCTTGGCTCACGAGGATCGTGAACCCGGTCGGGGGCGCAACGTTCGCGCGCGTTTCGATGAACAGAGGTGCGAGGGCCCATGCCGCACCCATGCCGATCACGACGAGGGCGGCCAGGATCACGATCCGCTTCCTCGTGGGTCTCATCGATTCGACCCATCCTTCGGCGATGGATACCCGTTTCTCAGATTGAGGCCCGAATTCGACCCGAGTCCGGCTCAGCGGCGCAGGATCGAGTCGCGCGACCCCCACCGTTTGAGCTCAACGTCCACCCCGACGTCCGTCGCGACGAAGGACCCGTCCTTGAGCCCTGCGTCCTTCAGGACCTTCCTTCGCTGGTCCTCGTCCTCGAACGCAAGGAGCGTCTGGAACAGACCGAAGTCGATCTCGACGGTCTGGTTCACCCGCACGGAGCCGATGAGGCGTGTGCCGCCCTGGAGGACCGAGCCGAGCATCTCGATTCGCCGGGCGTGAATCTTCTTTAGATAACCGAAGCAGACGATACGGCCTTCCGCCCACTCCCCCGCGCGCACCTTCGCCCACGTGTCCCGTGCGTCGTACGCGTGGATGTCGACGTAGCTCGCGGGATCCTTGGGGTCATAGGACCAGCCCTTTGTCGGGTCTCTTGCAACGCGCATCCGGATCTCCCCCTCCTCCTCGCATTCGCACATGACCGCCTGGAGGATCCGCCCCTTCACCGGAAAGGCCGCCTCGAACTCGAGCCCGGATTTGATCGGCTTCGGCACGGAGCGGGCAAGGGCCGTCGCGGCGATAAATCCGCCGCAACGGTACGCGTGAGGTTCAAGCCGTCGCGGGCCATATACGCACGCGGAGACTCGGGGGGAGCGATCATCGCAGACGAACCGCTCGTCCGCAACTACCTGACCGAGTCGGGCCTCGCCTCGCGCCTGCCGAAGGGCATCCGGATATGGGACGAGACCCTCCGGGACGGGGAGCAGACGCCCGGCGTGGCGTACACCCCGGAGGAGAAGCTCGAAATCGCGCGGCTCATGGACGAGATCGGCGTGCCGATCATAGACGCCGGGCTCCCGGTCGTCTCAAAGGAGGAGACCCGGGCTGTGCGCGCGATTGCGAACGCCGGGCTCGATGCCACCGTCATGGCCGCTGCCCGCACCGTGCGGCGGGATGTCGAGGCCTGCATCGATTGCGGCGTCGATGAGATTGCCCTGTTCACGGCCGGTTCCGACGTGCACATCAAGCACAAGTTGAACCTGACGCGCGAGCAGGTGAAGGAGATCTCCGTTCGGGAAGTAGAGTATGCAGTCGCGCACGGCGTCGCGGTCTCGTTCGTCACGGAGGACACGGTCCGCGCGGATCTCGACTTTATCGTGGACCTGTACAACGCCTGCGCGGATGCGGGGGCCCACCGCGCCGTGATATGCGACACGGTCGGTGTGATGACGCCTCCCGGGATCCTCTGGTTCTTCGAGCAAATCACACCGCGCCTTAAGCCCATCGAGCTGTCCTTCCACGGACACAACGACTTCGGCCTTGCGGTCGCGAACAGCCTAGCCGCGTGCGAAGCGGGTGCGCTCGTGCCCCACGTCTGCGTGAACGGACTCGGCGAGAGATCCGGGAACGCGAGCCTCGAGGAACTCGTCGTCGCCCTCGAGGCCCTCTACGGATACGACACGGGGATCGACATCTCCCGCATCCACCAGCTCTCCCAGCTCGTCGAGCGACTGAGCGGGATCCCGATCGGTATGCACCAGCCCCTCGTGGGTCACAACGCGTTCGCCCACGAATCGGGGATTCATGCGCATGGCGTGATCAAGCACACCGCGACGTACGAGCCGATCCAGCCCGAACGAATCGGGCGGCAGCGGACGTTCGTGTTCGGGAAGCACACGGGTTCCCTCGCCGTCGCGGACAAGCTCCGCGCGGGCGGGGTCGAGGCGACCCAGGAGCAGATCGCGGAGCTCGTCCAGCTCATCAAGACGTTCGCGGAGTCGCGGTCGAAGGAGGGCCAGCAGGCGTTCATCGCGATGGTCCGCGAGCGCGCGGTCCGGCATCGCGGGGTCACGGAGGCGGAATTCTGGGCGATGGCCCGCAAAGCCGGGATTCACGTCCCGGAGGACATCGGGTCCTGATCCAGGGGTCGTCGATCATCGCTTCGAGTCCGGGAGGACCCCCGCGCCGAGAGCCGTGCGGGCCCACGCCGCCGCGTGCCGCGAGATCGACACGTAGATACCCACGAGGACGATCGCCGCGCCGAGGAGATCGACCAGGTCGAACGTTTCGTTCCCTATCGTGGTCCCGAGCAAGATTGCGACGATCGGCGTGATGAGGGCGATGAACGACGTGGACGTGACCTCGGCCCGCTTCAGGAGCCACTGCCACGTGACAAACGTCACGACGGATCCGGCGAGGGCGAGGTAGAGGATCGCGCCGATCCCTTCGGGCCAGGAGGGCACAGCCCACGGTTCGCCCGCAACGAAGGATACGGCCGCGAGGCTCGCGGCGCCGACGCCCATCGCGAATGCGTTGAAGCTCACCGGGCTCGTGTCGTGCCCCCATCGCTTGATCGCGACACCGGCGAAGGCGGCGCACGTCGCGGACAGGACGATTGCGAACATGGGGAATGCTTTGTCCAGACCCGCCGTCACAAGCTGACCTCGGAAGATCACGAGGATTCCGCCGAACCCCATGCCGATCCCGACCACCTTCTGGAGCGTCAGTTTCTCCTCGGCGAGGATCCCGTGGGCGACCAGACCCGTCTGGAGCGGCAGCGTGGCAAATAGGATCGCGGATAGCCCGCTCTCCACGCCGTTGTTTTCGCCCCAGTAGATGAGGCCATAGTCCGCCGTGAAGAGCACGAGGCCGACGAACACAACGAGCGACCATTCCGTACGGTTCTGCGGCCACCTCGCGCCGAACACGGTCGTGAGGGCGATGAGGGTGAGGGACGCGACGACGAACCGCAACGACGCGGCGAGGAACGGAGGCGCACCCTCGAGGCCGATCCGGATCGCGAGCCAAGTCGAACCCCAGATGATGCAGAGCATCGCGAAGGCCGCGACGCGCACGAGCCGGGATGCCACGCCGCGGGCAACGCGGCCGTTCCGTAAAACCCTCGCCTCTTCGATGGCCATGTTTATACGCCGGGCTGCCTCTGAGGTCCCGTCGATCCCGATGTTCGGCCTAACGATGTCCGAGAAGATCCTCGCTCGTGCGAGTCGCCAGGCGGCCGTCCGCCCGGGGCAGATCGTCGACGGGTACGTCGACCTGCTGTACATGCACGAGATGTTGGCCCTGGCGATCAAGCCGTTCGAGGAGATCGGCGTCAAGCGGATCTGGGACGCGTCCAAGTGCGTCGTCACGGTCGACCACTGGGTCCCGCCGCCGAACGAGCAGATCGCGCGGATGCACCAGGCGATCCGCGAGTTCTGCTGGGCCCAGGGGATTCAGCGCTTCCACGACGTCGGAGACCACGGGATCATCCACCAGCTCGTGGTGGAGCGGGGCTACGTCCATCCGGGCGAGCTCGTGATCGGCTGCGACTCCCACACGAACATGGCCGGGGCCATGGGGGCCTTCGCCGCGGGGATCGGCGCGACGGAGACCGCCGCGGTCATGGCGACGGGCAAGCTTTGGCTGAAGGTTCCGGAATCCCTGAACATCACCGTGCATGGGGCGCTCGCGAGGCGCACGGGCGCGAAGGACGTGATCCTGAAAGTCATCCAGACGACAGGGGACGACGGCGCGGCCTACAAGGCGGTCGAGTTCCACGGCTCCACGATTCAGGGATTCCCGATGAACGAGCGCTTCGTCCTGTCGAACATGACGACGGAGATGGGCGCGAAGGCGGGCATGGTGCCCGCGGACGGGACCACGAAGGCGTACCTCGAAGAGGTCGGCGCCGCGGACGCGTATCGATCGATGGACGCGGACCCCGACGCGCGCTACGTGAAGACGTACGACCTCGTCGTCGACGGCATGGGACCGCAGGTCGCATGCCCGAACAACCCCGCGAACGTCAAGCCGATCGAGGACGTCGTCGGCACGAAGATCGACATGGCCTTCGTCGGGTCGTGCACGAACGCACGGATCCAGGACCTCCGCGCCACGGCAGAGATCCTGAAGGGCGAGAAGGTCGCGCCGCGCGTGCGGATGATCGTGACCCCGGCGAGCCAGGGAATCTATCGCCAGGCCATGAAGGAGGGGCTCGTGGACATCTTCCTCGATTCGGGTGCGACGTTCACGTCGTCCACTTGCGGGCCGTGTTTCGGCGGACACATGGGCGTCCTCGCCCCGAAGGAAGTGTGCATCTCGTCGACGAACCGCAACTATCCCGGTCGCATGGGGAGCCCGGAGGCCCAGGTGTATCTCGGGTCGCCGTACACGGTCGCGGCGTCCGCGCTCTACGGCGAGATCACGGATCCGCGCCGTTTGTGACGAGCCGCTCGCAAGGCGAGGTATCGATCGGTCCTGCGGAGCCCTCGCCAGAGGGATGCCTATGGAGCGAGGCCGCATCCCGAAGTCGATGGGCCTTCCTCGTAGAAGTACGTCACCCAACCGCGAAGCATTATGGTCCACGTTGCGATGAGCCTTCGATGGAGACCAAGTTCACCGGCCGCGTCTGGATGTTCGGTGACGACATCTCGACAGACCACATCATCTCTGGCAGGTATCTCGGTTCGGCGGATCCGAAGGTCCTCGCGGAGCACGCGATGGAAAACGTCGATCCGCAGTTCTCGAAGAAGGTGAAGCCCGGAGACATCGTCGTCGGGGGAACGAACTTCGGATGCGGTTCGAGCCGCGAGCAGGCGCCGGTGGCCCTGCATTCCGTCGGCATCGCGTGCGTCATCGCGCACACGTTCGCGCGAATCTTCTACCGCAACTCGATCAACATCGGCTTCCCGGTGATCGAATGCCCCGGCCTCCATGACCGGGTGAAGGAGGGCGACACGATCACGGTCGACCTTGGGGCCGGCCATGTGGTCCTTCCGAGCGGCGAGAGGGTGAGCTTCCCGGCATACCCACCGAACATCCTCGAGATCCTGCAGGCGGGCGGCCTCGTCTCGAAGCTCCGGGCCGAGCTCGCGTCGAAGACCGAGTGAATCGACGTATTGCGGAGTCCGGTTAACCTTGTTTAAGGTTAACAATCCACGGATCTCGCCGAACGCGCCACGGCCCACGCGAATCCTTATCTGGCGACCCGAGGTTCCGCGCGCGGATGGCCTACAAACTCGTGCTTCTCCCGGGGGACGGCACGGGACCCGAGGTAATGCGCGAAGCGGTGAAGGTCCTCAAGGCCATCGAGGACTCCTTCGGGGTGTCCTTCGACAAGGTCCCCTTCCCCGCGGGCGGCCAGTACTATCTCGACACAGGCGCGGAATGGCCGGATGGCTGTTTCGAGTCGTGCAAGGCCGCGGACGCGATCCTGCTCGGCGCGGTCGGGCTGCCGGAGGCGGTCCTTCCGAACGGCGACCTGGCGGGCATCGGCGTGCTCTTCGGGCTACGGTTCGGCCTCGACCTCTACGCGAACGTCCGCCCGACGAAACTCTACCCGAACGTGAGGCACAAGGTCCACGACACGTTCAAGCAGGTCTGGGAGCCGGGAAAGGTCGACTTCGTGATCGTGCGGGAGAACACGGAGGGCCTCTATACGCCGACCCGGGGCTATCTGGATCGGGGCGGCGTGAAGGAGCTCGCGATCGACAGTCGGGTGATCACGCGCAAGGGCGCGGAGCGGATCATCCGGTTCGCGTTCGAGCTGGCGAAGACCCGAAAGGGCGCGCCCGCCGACGGGAAGCGCCGCGTGACATGCGTGGACAAGTCGAACGTGACCGCGGGATGCAAGCTCTTCCGGCGGATCTACGACGAGGTCTCGGCCGGCTATCCGAACATCCAAAAGGACTACGCGTACATCGACGCGTTCCAGCAGTGGCTCATCCGCTCCCCGGAGGCGTACGACGTCGCCGTGACGTCGAACATGTTCGGCGACATCTCGACGGACCTCGCGGCGGTCCTCCAGGGCGGCATGGGAATGGCCGCGGGCGGGAACATCGGCGACGGGCACGCGCTGTTCGAGCCGATCCACGGGAGCTCGCCGAAGCACGCGGGCAAGGACGAGGTGAATCCGATCGCGATGGTCCTCGCGACTCAGATGATGCTTGACTGGCTCGGCCGGCGGAAGCAGGACCGTGCGCTCCGTGAAGCCGCAAACGCGGTCGAGGCCGCGGTCGAGACGGTGCTGAAGGAAGGGAAGCGCCTCACGTACGACCTCGGCGGGAACGCGAAGTGCAGCGAGGTCGGGACCGCCATCGCCACCGCGATTCCGAGAGCCGCGAAGCGAGTCGCCTGACGCTCAGCGCTCCCGCCACTGGTACAGCCACCACGCGGCGACGAGCCCGACCGCCGTCGAGAGGACGAGGAGGCCGGCGTCGGCCGCCAGGTTCACGGAACCGGCGGGTCCGAGCCCGAGCGCGCCTTGGACGAGCAACGCGGCGTACGTGGCGGGCAAGAGGTGTGCGAATTCCCTCCAGACGGGCGGCAGGATTGAGAGCGGATAGTATAGTGGCGACAGGATCCCGAGCAGCGTGAAGATCAGGTTCCCGACGGGCCATACCTCTCGCTGGCTCCTTAAGCGGCTCGACACGGCGATGCCGATTGCGGAATATAGGACCCAGATTGTCAGGATGCATGCAAGGAGGACGAGCCATCCCACCAGCGAGACGGACGTGACGATTGCGAGGATGATCCCCAGGGCGATGAGCGCGGGCGCCGCAGGGATCAGGTTCGAGAACGCGACCCCGAACAGGTATCGCATCTTGTCGTGCGGCGAGGCGACGAAGATGTCCTGGAGTCGGAGTTCGATCCGGAAGACGGCGGAGTCGGAGAGGCACCAGCTCCCGATGTTCTGCGTGGAGAAGAGCATCGCACCAGCCACCTGGAGCGGAAAGTACTCAGCCGGCGCGATGAGATGGAGGAAGTACAGGAAGAAGAACGGCTGAAGGAGGGGCACGATGGCCGCCGCGGGGCTCCGCCAAACCCAGCGCCAGCCGATCCACGCCCAGGCCGGGAGGACGCGGCCGCGCTGCGGCTGCGTGGAGAGTTCGATGTCCGTCGCCATCCTCAACGCTCCCGGGCTGTTCGACGGGCCCAGTAGATTCCGAATGCGAACAGGGCGAGGGCCTCAGCGCCGAGGGAGATGGCCGCGAGGATCGCCTCGTCCGCTGTGATGGTCTCGAGTCCCGCGGCCGCGTTCACGAGGACCGCCGCCGCGCTCGTCGGGAGGACGAGCACCGCAGACCGCCATTCGAGCGGCACGAGACGGAGGGGATAGAACACAGGCGGGAGGATCCCGAAAAGATTCGTGAGGAGCGCGGAGTACGGCCAGATCGTCTTCATGTCCTTGAAGAGCGTCGACACGACGTAACCGATTGTGGCGGACACGGCCCACACGGCGAGGAGGCAGGCCGCCAGAACGAGCAAAGCGAATGGGCTCAGGGGATGCAGGATCTCCAGGATTACGAGGAGCACGAGGCTCGGGGGCAGATACGCCACAAGCATGCCGCCCGCGATTCCGATGAAATAGGCCTCCGGCGTGAGCGGGCTCGCGTGGTACAGCTCGTTCAGCTTGTGGTCGATTCGGATGTACGCGGCCTCGTTCAGCACGCGCTGCCCGATCAGGAACATCGAGTACACGAGCGCGCCAATCACCGTCACGGCAAGGAGGTCCGGCGCGAGGACGGCGACGAACACGAGGAGCGCGCCTGGGGTCAAGGTGCCGGTCACGATCGCGAGCCACTCGTGGAGCTGCACGCGGATCTCCGTCGCGAGGAAGACGCCGGAACCGGCCCAGCGGAGTCCGAACACCATGCCTCACTCTTCGTCAATCGAACGACCGACGATCGTCAGGAACGCCTCCTCGAGGGACACGGGCCCGACCGTCGCGGATAGGTGCTCCCGCAGGGCGATGTCCATCACCTCGTGGATCCGCTCGGGTTCCGTAATCACGTGGAGGGACGTCCCTTCCGCGACGGTTTGTCCGAACGACGCGAACAGCTCCCGATGGTTCCCGCCGTTCTGGATCGAGACGCGCAGGGTCCCGCCGATCTGGCGCTTTGCACTCTCCGCGGTCCCTTCGAAGAGGATGCGTCCCTCCTCCATGATGTACAGCCGCTCGGAGAGGGCCTCCGCCTCGTCGAGGTAGTGCGTCGTCAGGAGGACCGTCGAGCCTTTCCGCGTCAGCTCCCGGAGCACGTTCCAGACGGCTCGCCGGGCGAAAGGGTCCAGACCGATCGTCGGCTCGTCGAGGAACATGAGCGGGGCTTCCGTCGCCAAGACGGTCGCGACCATCGCCCGCTGCTTCTGCCCGCCGCTCAGGGTCACGCTCAGGCGGTCCGCGACCTCCTGCAGCCCCATCTGGTCGAGGGCTTCCTCCGTGCGGGCCTTCGCGACCTCCTTCGAGATACCGCGGGCGCGCAGGTAGCAGTACACTTGTTCCCTCGGGGTCAGGTGGAAGAACGGCTTGCCTTCCTGCGGCACGACTGCGATGAGCGGCCGGACCTTCTCCGGGACTTCGACGACATCGAATCCGAAGACGTCGATTGTCCCCGAGGTGGGGATCAGCAGGGTCGATGCGATCCGCAGGAAGGTCGTCTTGCCCGCTCCGTTCCGCCCGAGCAAGGCGATCCGTTCGCCTCGGCGGAAGGCGAGCGACACGCCCCGTAAGGCCTCGACTTGCGGCCCGGTCCGGCCGCGGTACACCTTCCGCACGTCCTCCGCTCGGAGGGCCTCCTGGGACACGGGCCCGTGCAAGCCGAGGTTCCGTATAAAGCTAGATTCAAGGAGCGCGTCAGCGCGGCGAATCCTCGAAGCCGGGATGCGCGCCCTTCTCGAACATCGCCATGGCGGCCTGCCGCTTCGCCTCCATCTCCCCCGTGCTCATCTTGATTCGCATGGAAACGGACCAGATGTGGCCGAAGGGGTCCTGCAGCTTCCCGTAGCGCTCGCCCCAGAACTGGTTGTCCAAGGGCATCGTCGGCGTCGCGCCGGCGGCGACGGCCTGGCTCCAGAGCTTGTCGACGTCCTTCGAGTAGATGTGCAGGTTGAACGTCGTCGCCCCCGCGGACGTCGGCGACTTCGAATCGCCCCCGGGGAACTCATCGGACATCATGATCACGGAGTCGCCGATTTTGATCGTCGCGTGGAGCAACGTGCCATCGGGCATGGGCGACCGGTCGATCTCCTTCGCGCCGAACGCCCTCTTGTAGAACTCGATCGCCCGGGCCGCGCCTTGGATCACGAGGTACGGCGTCACGCTGCGCATCCCGGGCGGGACCGGACTCACCCGCGTCGGTTTCCTGGTACGCCCCGCCTTCTTCCGCTTTGCTGCTCGCTTCGTCTTTCGAGCCATGAGACTCCCCCGTTAGAGTAGCCGCAGGGACCACTTAAGCGTAGTGCGCGGATCTGCGAATCGATGCGCCGGAACGTCGGTCAGGTCCCCAGCCAGAGGCCCATCAGGATCTCGTCGACATATTCGCCGCGGATTCGGACCCCCTTTGCGCGGACGCCCTCTTCGCGGAAGCCCTTCGCCTCGTACAATCGCCTCGCGCGGACGTTCATCGCGAACACGCTCAGCTCCGCCTTCCGGAAACCGCGAGCCCGCATCCATTCGAGGATTCGGTCCATGAGGATCCGTCCGAGGCCGATCTCCCTCCAGCCGTCCCGGATCGCGATCCCGATCGTGCCTACGTGGCGGATCTTCGGGAATCGTCCCGCTTGGGAGTCCACCTGGCCCACCAGCGACCCGTCCTGCGCCAGCGCGACGAAGAGGACGTTCTGCTCCCCGTCGAATTCGGACAGCCAGCGTCTCTCCCTGTCGAGGTCCCACGGGACCTCGTCCATCATCAGGTAGACATCCTCCGCGCAGATGCGGTTGATGTTGTCGAGGAGGCGCTCCGCGTCGTCGAGCGTCGTCGGGCGGATTGCGACCTTCCGGCCGTCCCGGAGGACAATCTCCTCCGACCGCATTGGGTCCGCCATGGAGGTCACAGGGGGAACTTGTCGAGCAGCTCGGGCCTGCGGCGCTCCCCGCTCGCGAGGAACGCCTCGAGTTGCTCCTTCAGGTGGGGCGGCATCTCGGCGTAGACGTCCTCGAAGAGCGTCTCAATTCGGGGCGGGGGATGCCGCTCGACCTCCTTGATCGTGTTCTGGAGGTCCTCCTCGATCTCCGCGCGCAGCTGCTCATCGTACCCTTTCGACCAAATGCCCTTCAGTTCGAGGTAACGACGCATCCGCTCGATCGGGTCGCGTTGCTGCCAGTGCTCGACTTCCTCCTTGGACCGATAGCGAGTCGGATCGTCGCTCGAGGAGTGCGGGCCCATGCGATACGTGAGAGCCTCGATCATCGTCGGTCCGCCGCCGGACCGCGCCTTTTCCGCGGCCGCCTTCGTGGCCGCGTACACCGCGAGGACGTCGTTCCCGTCCACGCGGACGCCCTCGAAGCCGTATGCGTGTGCTTTCTGGGCGAGCGTCTTCGCGGCCGTCTGGCGGGAGAAGGGCACGGAGATCGCCCACTGATTGTTCTTGCAGAAGAACACGGTGGGCGTCTTGAACACGCCCGCGAAGTTCATCCCGACATGGAAGTCCCCCTCGCTCGTCGCCCCGTCGCCGAAGTACACGAGGCTCACGACGTCGTCCTTGCGGATCTTCGCGGCCCAGGCCGCGCCGACCGCATGGGGGATCTGCGTGCCGACCGGACTGGAGGCGGTCACGTAGTTGATGTCCGGTGCCCCGTAGTGGCTCGGCATCTGCCGGCCCTTCTGCGGATCGAGGGCGTTCCCGTACGCCTGGGCGATCAGCATCCGCACGGGGAACCCGCGCCAGAGCGCGCAGCCCGGCTCCCGGTACGCGGGGAAGACCCAATCCTGCTTCTCGAGTGCCATCGCGCTGCCGACCTGGCACGCCTCCTCGCCCGTGCTCGGGACGTAGAATCCGATCCGGCCCTGGCGCTGGAGGGAGAGCATGCGCGTGTCGAGCAGGCGCACGAGGACGAGGTGGCGGTACGCCGCCTTGAGGGCTTCTGCGGAGAGCTTCGGCTCGACATTGGAATCGTACGTCCCATCGAGATCGATGATCCGGAGGATGTCCTCCGCTGCCATCCCCTCAGCCCCCCGCGGCTCTGCGACCGTCCCGAATCACCTTCTCCATGAAGAATTCACCGGCGCGGTACGAGGACCGAACGAGCGGGCCCGCGGCAACGTAGAGGAACCCCAACGCCTCTCCCGCCTCGCGAAGCGCGTCGAACGTCTCCGGCGAGACGTACTCCTGCACGGGAAGATGCCAGTCGCTCGGCCGGAGGTACTGGCCCAGGGTGACGATGTCCACGTCCGTGGCGCGCAGATCGCGCATCGTCTGAAGGACCTCCTCGCGTGTCTCCCCAAGACCGAGCATGATCGAAGACTTCGTGTACAGGTCGCGCCGGGCGTCCTTCGCGTCTCGGAGGACCGCAAGGCTCTGGGCATAGGTCGCCCGCCGGTCTCGCACGACGGCCTGGAGCCGCTCGACCGTCTCCACGTTGTGGTCCAGGACGTCGACGCCCGCGTCGACGACCGCGCGCACCGCCTCCATGTCCCCCTGGAAATCGGGGATGAGCGCTTCGACGATCATGTCCGGCCGCCGAGCTTTGATTTCGCGGATCGTCTTCGCGAAGTGCCCCGCCCCACCGTCCGCTAGGTCGTCCCGGTCGACGGACGTCAGGACGACGTACGAGAGGTCCATCTCCGCGAGGGCGATCGCGACCTTCCGCGGTTCGTCGAGGTCCAGGAGCCCGTGCGGGTTGCCGGACGTCACCGCGCAGAAGCGGCAGCCGCGCGTGCACGTATCGCCCATCAGCATGATCGTCGCGGTCCCCCCGCCCCAGCACTCCCAGACGTTCGGGCAGTGGGCTTCCTCGCAGACCGTATGCAGGTCAAGGGATCGGAACAGGGACTTCAGGTGCGCGTACGACTCGCCGGACGGCGGCTTCACCCGAAGCCAGTCGGGCTTCCGGTCGGCGAGCATGACGCCGTTGCTAAGGACGCCGGCGTTTATCTATGTAACTCACGCCGCGTCGTACGATCAGCCGAAGCGGAACTCGACGCCGTACGAACCGCGCGGGTAGGCCCAGCGGATCGCATTCTTCCCGAGATGCTTGCAGACGATTGCGCACGCGCCGAGTTCGATGCACCCTTCCGTGTTGTACACGAGCTCCCCCTCCTCGACGCGGTAGACGAGGGACGGGCAGACGTACAGGCAGGGCTTCGTGTCGCACGTGCGGCAGAGGTCCGTGTCCACCGTGATGAAGGGCTCTTCGTCGAACTCGAATCGGTCGAGTCCGACGCGGTCGTCCACGGTGAGGACCTTCGAGGCGTCGGGCTTCACCGGCTCCGGCATCCGCTCGGTGCGAGAGAACCGGGGCCGGGTAATAAACCGTTGGACCGGATTCGATCGACCGGAGACATCACACCCTGTTATCAGGGCGGGCACTCAGGGGGAAACTTTCTATAGGATTCCCTCGGCATCCGTGGCGATTCGGGCGAGCGGACAGCCGCCTCGAGGGACGCGGAATCCATGACGTTGCGCGACCGCAAGGCCTCCTCGATTGACGCGCAGGCCGACCTGACCGCGCTAACACCCGAAGAGGCCCGCGGATTCCTTGCCGCCGCCCTGACGCCGGACCCCAGGTCGGGCGTCCTCCAGCTCTACGGCCAGCCGTGCGTGATTGTCCGGCCCGAGGTGATTGTGAACATTCAGAAGCAGCTCGAGCTGACGATCGGCGGGTCCGCGAAGGGCATCATGTACCTCGCGGGAGAGCGGAGTTCCCGGGAGGGCGTATCGCCGTTCCGCGCGCTCTCGGGAGAGGACGTCGGTGCCCTGACGTTGGAAATGGCGAAGCGGATGATCGACGCCTCTTCCCTGTTCGGCTGGGGCCATGCGGAGATCGGGACGGTCGACCCGAAGAAGGAGCGGTTCGTCCTGCGGATCGCGAACAGCCCGATGGCGATCGCGTATGGGCCCTCGAAGAAACCCGTGTGCCATTTCCTGGCCGGCTGGGCTGCGGGAATGGCGCAGGTCCTCGTCGGGCGAGAGTTGCTGTGCGAGGAAGTCGCGTGCAAGGCTCAGGGCCGCGAGTTCTGCGAGTTCGAGCTGCGGCCGATGCCCGCTCCCTAGCGGATGTCCGGAAAGCCTTTTACCCGTGCCGCTTTTCCGCCGTGGGTCACTCGAAGATGGCAGAGCGTTTTGATGCGATTGTCGTCGGTGCCGGCCCTGCTGGCTCCGCTGCCGCGCTCACGCTCGCCCGGAAGGGCTTTTCGACGCTCCTCGTGGAGCGCGGGCGGACGCCCGGGGCCAAGGGGATGTTCGGAGGGCGGATCTACGCGTGGCCCCTCCACGACCTCGTCCCAGACTGGGCGAAGGACTGCCCCGTCGAGCGCTTCGTCACGCGGGAGAACATGGCGTTCCTCGCGGAGGACGCGTCTCTCGCCGTCTCGTTCGACTCGCCGAAACTCGGCCAGGGCCGCGCGTCGAGCTTCACCGCGCTCCGTGCGAAGTTCGACGCTTGGCTCGCGAAGAAGGCCGAGGAGGCGGGCGCGACCCTCGTCACGGGAATCCTCGTGGACGACCTGTGGCGGGAGGACGGACGAGTGAAGGGGGTCTTCGTTGCGCCGAACGACCGCGTGGCCTCGGACCTCGTCGTGATTGCGGAGGGCGCGACGTCGACCTTGGTCCGCCGCGCGGGTCTGAAGGCAGACCTCGAGCCGCGAGAGGTGTCCGTCGGGGTGAAGGAGACGATCGAGCTCCCGCCCGAAACGATTCAGGAGCGCTTCGGCCTTGGGGAGAAAGACGGGGCAGCGTTCATCTACGCCGGCCAGGCGTCCATGGGCCTTCGCGGGGGCGGCTTCCTGTATACGAACAAGTCGTCGATCAGCCTGGGCCTCGTCGTGTCCTCCGAGGACCTCGCCCAACGGAAGATCGAGATCCAGGACCTCCAGACGAGGTTCCGCATGCATCCGAGCGTCCAGCGGCTCATCCACGGGGGGAAGGTCGCGGAGTACAGCGCCCATCTGGTCCCCGAGCTGGGGGCCGGGATGATGCCGCGCATCGCGGGGGACGGCGTCCTGGTCGCCGGGGATGCGGCGGGCTTCCTGATCAACAACGGCTATACGTTCCGAGGCGTCGACCTCGCGATCGCGTCGGGCGTGGCGGCCGGGGAGGCCGCGGAGGCTGCGCGAGCGGCGGGAGGCATGAGCGCCGCAAACCTGTCCGCCTACGACCGGTTCCTTCGCGCTCGGAACGTGCTGACGGACCTCGAGCGGTTCCGCCGCGCGCCGCTGTACATGAAGAACGAACGTCTTTTCGATCTCTATCCGCGCATGCTCCTCGAGATCGCGGAGCGCGTGTACACGGTGAACGGCAGCGGCAAGGACCGGCTGCTCGACATTGTCCTCGAGGAGGCCTCGTCCGCGGGCGTCTCGAAACTCCGGCTGCTGATGGACCTGCTCCAGGGGGCCCGATCGATGTGACGGTGCCGGGTGCGGCACCCGGCGCACAGCCGATGCGCGTGATCGTGTGCATCAAGCAGGTGCCCAAGGCCCAGGAGCTCCAGGTCGACCCCGTCACGCAGACGCTCAAGAGGGTCGGCGTCCCGAGCGAGATCAACCCGCCCGACGCGAACGCACTCGAGATGGCCCTGCTCCTCAAGGACCGCCACGAGGCCGAGGTCATCGTCCTATCGATGGGTCCGACGTCCTTTGACGAATCCCTCGAGCGGGCCGTGGCCATGGGGGCGGACCGCGCGGTCCTCCTGACGGACCGGATTCTCGGAGGCTCGGATACCGTGCCGACGGCGTACGCACTCAGCGAGACGATCGCAAAGATTGGCGGGTACGATCTGATCCTGTGCGGCGAGGAGACGACGGACGCGTCGACGGGCCACGTCGGCCCCGGGATTGCGGGGCATCTCGACGCCCCTCAGATCACGTACATCTCGGAACTTCAGATCGTGGACGGAAAGGTCCGCGCTCGCCGGACCGCGGAGGACGGCACGGAGTGGTGGGAGACGACGCTCCCGTGTCTCGTGACCGTGAATTTCGGGTGCAACACACCGCGCGAGCCGACCCTGACGGGCAAGATCCGCGTGAAGCGCGGAGGCGTCATCACGCACTGGTCCTGCGCTGAGGTCGGGATCGACCCGAAGAAGGTCGGACTCATCAACTCGCCCACGATCGTCGCGAAGGTCGACACGGTGAAGCTCCCGCCCCGGTCCCCGAAGGTCTTCTCCGGCGATCCGAAGGATACCGTGCGTCAGCTGATCGACGCGCTCCGGGTCGACGGGGGGATCCTCCTATGACGGAAGGTCATGTCCCCGAGGACAAGTCCCACTTCCGCGGCGTGTGGGTCTTTCTGGAGCATCGGAAGTATGGCCTCCGGGACGTGTCGATCCAGCTGATCGGCGAAGGCCGCAGGCTTGCGGACCTCCGCGGGACCACGCTGACCGGCATCCTCCCGGGTCACGCCGTCGAGGCACACGCACGCCATGTGATCGGCTACGGCCTCGATCGCGTGATCATTGTGGACGATCCAATCCTCGGGCTCTACCAATCCCGCCCGTTCACGAAGGTCATGGCGGAGCTGATCCGACGACACAAGCCGGAGATCGTCCTGTTCGGGGCATCGAAGAACGGCCGCGACCTCGGCGGGCGACTGCACGCGGTCCTCGAGACGGGCCTTGCAGCGGACTGCGTCAAGTTCGACATCGACCCGGACGGCAACCTCGACATGATCCGCCCGAGCTTCGGGGGCAAGTCCCTCGCGCACATCCTCTGCAAGAAGCACCGCCCCCAGATGGCCTCCGTTCGGCGGAACGTGTTCGTGGCGCCGCCCCACGATTCGTCGCGGACCGGCGAAATCGTCCGGGAGTCCGTCGAGCTGAGCGAGAGGGACGTGGACGTTCGCCTCCTCGAGTTCAAGGAGTTCACTAAGGAGGGAGGCCTCCGACCGGAGGAAGCGGACATCGTCGTGGCCGGAGGCTACGGCCTCGGCGGGGCGGAGCCGTTCACGATGCTCCAGGAGCTCGCGGACCTCGCCGGCGGCGCGGTCGCCGCGAGCCGGAAGGCGGTGGACAGCGGCTGGGTCCCCAAGATGCTCCAGGTCGGGCAGACGGGCATGACGGTCCGGCCGAAGATATACCTGGCCGTCGGGATCTCCGGCGCGGTCCAGCATCTGGCGGGGATGCAGGAGTCCGACAAGATCGTCGTCATCAACAGCGATCCGAAGGCGCCGCTCTTCGAGATCGCGGATTACGGGATCGTCGGGGACCTGTTCGAGATCGTCCCGGAGATGATTCGCCAGCTCCGGACGCTCAAGGGGATGGCGGCCGTCCCGACGACCGCTCCGGCAGAAGCTCCTCGACGCTCACCCGTCGCAAGGTGACGCCGAAGACGTTCTGGAAGTGCACGATCACGGAGGCCTTCACGTCCTCTAGGTCGACGGGACGTCCGAGTCGCTCCTGCATCGAGGTCATGATGCCGCCCTCGTGGCCACACGGCCGGATCTTCAGGAATTCCCGGAGGTCCGTCGTCACGTTGTGCGCGAACCCATGGAATGTGACGTTGCGATGGACCGCGAGCCCGATCGACGCGATCTTCTTCCCTCCGACCCACACGCCGCGCTCCGGTCCCTCGCGGCTCGCATCGATTCCGAAGTCCGCGCACGTCCGGATGAGGACCTCCTCGAGATCCGTCACGAGTCGCTTCACCTCGAGGCGGTCGGGCATTTTGAGGATCGGATAGCCGACGAGCTGGCCGGGACCGTGGTACGTCGCCTCGCCACCGCGCTCGACCTCGTAAACCGGGAGCGAGGTGTCGAGGACATCCTCCCGCGTCCCGCGCCGGCCCAGCGTCGCGACGGGATCGTGCTCCACGAGGATCAGCCCGTCCGGGATCCGGTCCTCCGTCCGCCGCTCCACGAGGGCCTTCTGGAGATTCCAGACGTCGGCGTACGCCTTGCGGCCGAGGTCCAGGAGCCACGCGTCCCGCGTGACGACGATTGGTTTGTCCCCTCCCTCCGTCATCGTGAGCATCGTCTCACGCGGTCAACGGTTCAGCACGTGGATCGCCTGTCCGAGCGCGGCCTCTGCGCTCTCCATGATGCCTTCCGGCAGCGTCGGGTGCGGGTGCACGGTGAGGGCGATGTCCGTGACCGTCGCGCCCATCTCGATCGCGAGGGCGAGCTCGCTGATCAGGTCGCTCGCATCCGGCCCGACGATCGTCGCGCCGAGGAGGACCTTCGAGTCTGCATCGGCGATTAGCTTCACGAAGCCGTCGTATTCGCCCGTGGTCAGGGCGCGGCCGATTGCGGCGAAGGGCACCTTGCCAAGCCGCACCTTGCGACCCTTCGAGGCGGCTTCCGGTTCCTGAAGGCCTACCACGGCGATCTCCGGATCCGTGAAGATCGCCGCGGGCATCGCCCGGTAATCGACTTCGACAGGATGGCCCGCGATCACCTCCACGGCGATCAGCCCCTCCTTCGTGGCCTTGTGGGCCAGGAACGGCGGTCCGATCACATCGCCGATCGCGTAGACGTGTGCGTTCGACGTGCGCAACTGGCGATCCACCCTCACGTATCCCTTCGGGTCGAGTTCGACCCCTGCGCGGTCCGCCTGCAGCCCATCCGTGTTCGGACGGCGGCCCACCGTCACGAGGACGACGTCCGCGCGGACCGTGAGCGGTCCGTCCGGCGTCTCGACGTCGACGATCGCTTTCCCTCCTTCCTCGTGCCAGGCCTTCGCCTGCGATTTCACGTGGAAGTCGATGCCGAGTTTCTTCAGGTTGCGGGCGATGATCCGCACGACCTCCGGGTCCGTCCCGGGTAGGAGCTGGTCGAGCAGCTCCACGACGACGACCTTGCTCCCGACCTTCGCGTAGAACGTCCCGATTTCCAGGCCGGAGACGCCTCCGCCGATGACGAGGAGGGTGTCCGGGATTCGCGGAAGCTCGAGGGCCTCTTTCGTGCCGATCACCCGCGCGCCGTCGAAGCGGAACCCGGGCAGGTCGGATGGACGACCGCCCGTCGCGATGATCCCATCGCCGAACGTCAGTTCCTCTGCCGTCCCGTCCGCGAGCCGGATCGACAACGACCGCGTTTCCGTGAACGACGCTTCGCCGAACACCACCTCGACCTTGTTCCCTTTGCAGAGCTGCGCGATTCCGCCGACGAGTCGCTCGACGACGGAGGCCTTCCACGTCTGGAGGCGGGCGATGTCGACTTTCACGCCCGTGACGTCAACGCCCCATTCGGACGCCCGCCGTATCGTCTGGACCACGTTGCCCGCGTGGATGAGCGCCTTGCTCGGGATGCATCCGTAGTTCAGGCATTCCCCACCGAGCTTGTGCCTCTCTACGAGGAGGACCTGCCTGCCGAGCTGCGCGGCCCGGATGGCGGCCGGATAGCCCCCCGGACCGGCTCCGATGACGACGACCTCGACATGTCGGGCCACGGGCGGCCGAAGGGGGTCCGCGTCCCATATGTCTTTGCGTTATCGTCCGGGCCGCGTCAACCCGCTTCGACGAACAGGAGGGCGGGGTGCTCAAGGTAGTTGCGCACGCTCTGCACGAACGCCGCGCCGACATGGCCGTCGATTACGCGATGATCGAACGAACATGACAGGTACATCATCTCGCGGATCACGACCTGGTCGTTCCGGACGACGGGTCGCTTCTCGATCCTGTGGACGCCCAGAATCGCCACCTCCGGCCAGTTGATGATCGGCGTCGCGACGATCCCGCCTTCCTTGCCGAGCGACGTAATCGTGAACGTAGACCCTTGCACGTCCTGGAGGGAAAGCCGCTTGTCCCGCGCCGCGGTCGCGAGCCGGTCGATTTCCTTCGCGAGGTCCCAGAGGTCCTTCTTGTCCGCGTCGTGGACCACGGTGACCGTCAGGCCTTCCTCGGTGGCGGTCGCGATCCCGACGTTGTAGAATCGCTTCACGACGAACTCCCCGCGTTCGTCGTCGACGGACGCGTTCAGCGTCGGGAACTCTTTTAGCGCGGCGAGTGTCGCCTTGACGATGAAGGGCAGGTACGTGAGCTTCGTGCCCTTCCTCTCTCCCGCCTCCTTGAGACGGTCGCGCAGGTTCACGAGCTGAGTCATGTCCACTTCCTCGATGTACGTGAAGTGGGCGGCGGTCCCATTCGACTTCGCCATCTTCTCGAAGATGCGCTTTCGGAGTCCGTGGATTGGGGTGCGCTCCTCCACGCCGCTCGGGACCACGGACACGGCGGG
>Ga0209619_10000264_pt1 | contig 35494 bp, 37 predicted proteins | sample Rifsed16ft3_FD_184011 | JGI IMG/M metagenome (GOLD analysis project Ga0209619, IMG submission 184011) | Soil microbial communities from Rifle, Colorado, USA - sediment 16ft 3 (version 2) | ecosystem: Environmental > Terrestrial > Deep subsurface > Rock core/Sediment | place: Rifle, Colorado... | reverse complement strand
GGTCGTCAGCACGCCTTCGATGTACGATGGCGCCTGGACGACGACTCCCACGACGGGGACCGCCTCGTCGGAGAACCGGAACGGGGCGTCGTCGATCCCGAGGAACCGGGACTTGGGCTTCATGCCGTCACATCAGCTTCAGATGGCCCGTCACCTGATCCACGAGGGCGTTCGGCCCCGGGCCGATGCCGAGGCACGTCGTCGTGCCGGGCGGGAGTTCCGTCAGGCCCGCGTCCTCGACTAAGGCGGTCGTCAAGCCAAGCGAACGGGCCTTCGATTGCAGCGAGCGGAGGTCATCGAGGCCACCGGCCTTCACGACGACCTTCTTCTGGCCCTCGGAGTACCAGTCGGAGAACCATTTCCGATGGTGCGCCTTCGCGTCGAGGGCCGCTATCACGGCCGCGTGGGCGACCTGCACGGCCATCTTGCCGCGGGACAGATCGAGGTCCGACCGCACCGCGACGACAAGCTTTTGTTCCATACTAATAAAGCTCCGCCGCCCGCTCCTCTTCGAGTTTCCTCAGGTCCGCCTCGACGGTCTTGAGCTCTGCGCGGGACTTGTCCCGCACCTCCTCATAGTGCGTGCGCGCATCGGGCGACTGAAGGCGCATTCGGCGTTCCGCGTCCTTGATTGCCCGGCGGAGGGACTCCCGGCGTTGCGCGAGTTTTTGGAGCCGTAAGCGGACTTTGTGGTCCCGCTCGTCCTCCGTCAGCAGTTCGCCGGCCCCCGGCTTCGGGACACGGGCGAGGGACGGATGGAGCCTCGCCATCTTCGGGTACGCGCCGCGCCACCATCCCACGGCGAAGAAGAGCGCGGACAGGCCGAGGAGCCCGCCCGCGATGTTGTCCCGAACCACGTAACCGATGTTCGTGTCAGGATTCACGCCGAGGGAATTGAGGAAGAAGCTCCAGAACACGGTGACGGCGATCGAGAGGACGATTCCGAGGGTCAGGCGGTACAGCCCGTCGTACTCCCGGTCCAGCTCCCCCCTCCGCGGGTACAGTGAGTTCACGAGCAACCATCCCGGGAGGAAGAAGATCAGCGCGAGGGCGCCGATCACCCGCGCGGTCGCGACGATGGCATCGAGCAGATCGTGCGACACCGGGCGACCCAGCGGGCCGAGTATATTTGAAGATTGTGCGGTCGTTGGCCGCAGGAGGAAAAGGCTTAGGCGGGTCCATCCATATGGACGGGCGCGGGGGCCTCCCGACGGATCGAAATCGGATCAAGACGTATGTCCGCGGTTTCGATGACGTCCTGAGCGGGGGAATGCCGCAGGGCTATGTCGTGCTCGTGAGCGGCGCGCCGGGGACGATGAAATCCTCCCTCGCCTTTTCGATCCTCTACCAGAACGCGCTTCAAGAGGGCCGCAAGTCCGCGTACTTCACTCTCGAGCAGAGCAAGGACCTCACGCTCGAGCACATGGCCTCCATGGGCATGGGTGACGAACGCGCGTGGGAACATCTTACCCTGCTCGACATGGGCAACATCCGGAAAAATCTCTCGTACCTGCAGGGGCGCGGCACCTGGCTCGAGCTCTTCAAGATGTACTGCAACAACGTGATGAAGTCCGATCAGATCTCGACCCTCGTCGTCGACTCCCTCGACGTGCTCGAGACGATGGCGAAGATGCAGGACCGCCGGTCCGAGCTGTACTTCCTGTTCGAGTGGCTGCGCGACCTGGGCCCGCTCACGATCCTGATCTCCGAGAAGCCGCTCGACCTCGGCCCCTTGGGCCATCCGCCCGACGAAGCATACCTAGCCGACGGGATCGTCCAGGTCGAGATGCACACCTCGTCCGAGCTGTACGTCCAGCGGCGTCTTCGCGTCGTGAAGATGCGCGCGACGAAGCACGAGACGGGTTACTACGCCCTGGCGTGGGAAGACGGCGGGTTCGAGGTGACCCGCGCCGTCACGGGTTCCTCGTGAGGCTCCGTCTCTCGTCCGTCCGGTTCGGACCCGCACCCTTTCATGGAGAAGTCAGTTCCGAATCCGCGAATGTCCCCATAACGACTTTATACAGGCCTCCGCCATGGAACGCGCCGTCCGCACGAGGGAAGCCTCGCGACGGTTCAGCGTTCCCCGGCCACCCATGGCGCAGACGACCCCCTCCCCGGCGGCCCAGTCGAAGCCGGTTCCCGCACGCACCGTCCTCGTGATCGACGGCAACGAGGAGCATGCGATCCTTAGCGTGACAGCACTCGGCCGGAAAGGATACCGCGTCTCATCCGCGGACACCGGGAAGGAAGGAGTCCGCATGGCTCTCGCCCGGCCGTTTGACGCGATCGTACTGGGGCACAAGCTGCGGGATTCGACCGGGATCGAAGTCCTGCGGATCCTCGTGGACAAGCTTCCGCGGACGCCGAAGATCTTCGTCGTTGCGCCGGACGCGGAGGATGCGGCGCTCCGGGCGATGGAGACGGGGGCTCACTCGTACATCGTGAAGACTCCGCGGTACACGGAGCTGCTCCCCGCCATGGTGGAGGACCAGGTCCAGGAAGCGGAGAACCGCCGTCGCTTGGAGGAGAATGACAAGGAGCAGGCCCAGGTCGTCACGGAACGCAAGACGGTCGAGGAGAAACTCTCTCGAAGCGAGGCCCGGCTGCGCGTTGTCCTCAAGCAGGCTCCGATCCTCCTGTGGACCACGGACGTGGAACTCCGCGTCACCTCGGCGACCGGCGCAGGCCTCCTCCGTCTCGAGTCCCTGAACGACCGGCCGAAGGGGCTCAGCCTCTACGAATACTTCGACACCCGGGATCGAGACATCGAGCCGATTCTGTCCCATCTCCGCGCGCTCTCTGGCGAGAGTGTCTCGACGGAGATCGAATGGGTTGGCCGCGTCTTCGAGGTTCAGATTGAACCCCTCCGATCGCCGGAGGGCGCCGTCATCGGGACGATTGGGGTCGCGTTCGACGTAACGGAGCGGAAGCGCACGGAGGAGTCGCTCCGGCTCAGCGAGGAACGCTTCCATCTGCTCGGCCGCGCCACGAACGATGTCGTCTGGGACTGGGATCTACAGACGGACGGCCAGTGGGTGAACGAGAACGTCACCACGCTCTTCGGCTACCCTGCGGAGGAGATCGAGCCGACCGGCGTTTGGTGGACGGCTCACATCCACCCCGACGACCGGGACCGGGTCGAGGAGAGCCTCCAGGACGTGATCAAGAGCGGTGTGCACTCCTGGTCCGCCGAATACCGGTTCCGCCGTCGCGACGGCACGTACGCGACCGTCGTGGACCGGGGATACGTGATCCATGATAAATCGGCAGGTCCGGTCCGCGTCGTCGGGAGCGTGATGGACGTTACGAAGGAGCGTCGCGCGGAGGCGATCCAGTCCGCCGTCTACCGCATCTCGGACGCTGCACACTCCGCGAAGGGCCTCCCGGAGCTGTATCGGCAGATCCACAAGATCATCGGCGGGCTCATGCCCGCCACGAATTTCTACATCGCCCTTCACGACGAGAAGACCGACACGCTGAGTTTCCCCTATTTCGTCGACGAGGAGGAGTCGCCGCCGCCTCCCCAGAAGCTCGGGAGGGGTCTCACGGAATACGTCCTCCGGACCCGCCGGCCGCTCCTCGCCTCACCTGAAGTTTTCGAGGGACTCGTCCGGAAGGGGGAGGTCATCTCGATTGGCCCGCCCTCCGTCGACTGGGTCGGAGCGCCGCTCATGATCCAGGGCAAGACGATCGGCGTGATCGTCGTCCAGAGCTACACGGAAGGTGTCCGGTTCACGGAGGAGGACAAAGCGATCCTCAATTTCGTCTCGGAACAGGTCGCGATGGCGATCGACCGGAAGGGGGCCCAGGAGCGTCTCGCGCAGACGACCTCGGAGCTGCAGGCGATCTTCTAGGCGGTTCCCGACCTCTACCTCCGTCTCCGGCCGGACGGCACGATCCTCGGGTACTATGCCGGCCAGTACGCGGACCTCTACGTGCCGCCGGAATCCTTCATTGGGAAGCGCGTTCAGGAGGTCCTCCCTCGCGACGTGGCCGCAGCGTTCGCGAAGGCCGTCCAGCAGGTCCTCCGGGAGGAGCGCCTCGCCACGATGGGATACGACCTTTCCGTACCCGCAGGCTCGAAGCGCTTCGAAGCGGGCGTCATCCCGTTTCGAGGCAGACGACGTCGTCGGCTTCGTCGAGAAAATCCTCTCCTTGAAGGGGGAATGAAGGCCATGGAACTGCTCCAGGTGAGCCAGTCCGTGATGGATGAGTACCCCGCAAGGATCCTGCTGGGCACCTTCGAGCGTGTCTCCTCCGCGCTGGACCTGAGCCGGCGGTTCGCCTTTCCGATCGCCGCATGCTATCGGTGCATCACGGAGCTCGAAGGGATGGGGCTCGTCTACTGCGAGCGTGAACTACCCTCCCGGAACGGGAAAGACCTCCAGCTTTTCCGCTCCCGCCTCAAGTCCGTCCGTATCGCTCTCGAGGACGGCCGCCTCCGGGCCCGTGTCGAGATTGGCCCTGCGGGCGTGCTGTCCGCCCCAGAGGGCCAGGTGACCGAGCAGATCCTGAACCTCCACGAGGTCGTCCCGCGGCCGTAATCCTTCTCTATCCGTTCTGACGATGCCCGGACATGGCCGACGCCGTCACGACCGTGGGGGAGCTGCGCGACCGGGTCCGGGAGTTCGTCCGCGCACGCGGTTGGGAACGCTTCCATGGACCGAAAGACCTCGCGATCGCTCTTTCCCTTGAGGCCTCCGAGCTGCTCGAGCGTTTTCTCTGGCGTACGGAGGCCGACGCGGTTCGCCTGTCAGCCGAGGAGCTCGGGGCGCTGGCGGATGAAGTGGCCGATGTCGTGATCTACGCCCTGAGTTTCTGCAACGCGACGGGCCTAGATCTATCCGAAGCGATCCTCACGAAGATGGAGAAGAACGAGGAGCGGTATCCCGCAGATCGGGTCCGCGGCGTGGCGCCGTAGGCCCCGCCAACCGTTTCGTGACGCGTTTCACGGGGAGCGGGTCGGGCCGATATCGGTCCGCGGTCACGAAGCCGTTCTCCATGCAGAGGCCCCGCAATCCCTCGTACGAGAGGGTCGCGAGCGGTTCCAGATTCACCACGTCCTCCAGGTTGTACCGGATCAGCACGTCCAAGGCATCGTCGTCGCCTGCTTCGTACGCGTCCCAGAGGCGGACCGCATCGAAGCCGCTGAGCCCCGACGTCTCGTCGCTCCGTTCGATCCCGACGTCCGCCTCGATCGCCTTCAGCCCGCCCCGGAAGCCGAGACGACGGAGAGGGTGGAGGAGGTCCACATGGAGGAACCGATGCCACGGGACCCGGGGGAATGCCCGTCGGAGGAAGGGAATGTCGAAGCGCGATCCGTTGAACGTCACCAACATCTTCGCGCGCTCCAGCGCCTGTGGCAGGGCGTGAAGATTCTCCCCTTTGACAAAGGACCGGCGGCGATGCCCATCGTATACGCCCACGACCGTGAGCGCGTTCCGTCCAATCGACAATCCGGTCGTCTCGATGTCGAGATAGGCGATGGCATCACGGAATTCGGGCCACGCCCGCCAGTGTTCCCGGCTCGGGAGCGCGGTCGCGAAGTACGCCTGTCGTCCACGCCGGAGCGCCTCCGCGGACCTCCCGAGTTCCTGCTCGATGCGGACGGCGAGTGGGCGCGGGAACCGCGGCGGGGTCGCCTGGGAGGAGAAATCGTTCCACGAGCGGACGCCCGACCGCCAGAGTCGTGCCTCCGTCCGGTAGCCGACCCCCGGGATGTGGATGAACGTGTGGCGCAGCACCATCCGGGGAGCGGATCTCCGGGAAAAAGAGCTTTGGGGGAGGTGGGCGAACGCGCAAAATCCTTAACCGCGACGGTCCGATGGCCGCGCGTGTTCGAGGTCGTCGAGCGCGACGGGCTAGGTAGGATTGGCGTGCTGGAGACGGGCCACGGCCGAGTGGCCACTCCGGTGCTGCTCCCCGTCGTGAACCCGAATCGGCCCGTCGTCTCGCCGAAGGACCTCGCGACCCGGTTCGGCGCAGAGATCCTCATCACGAACGCGTACATCCTCGGAAAAGGCGAGATGCGGGACGAGGTGCTGCGCAAAGGCGTCCATCGGTTCCTTGACTTCCCGGGAGCCGTGATGACGGACTCCGGCGCGTTCCAGTCCCACGTCTACGGCACGGTCGAGGTCACGAACGCGGACGTCATCGAATTCCAGAAGGGAATCGGCGTGGACCTCGGGACGATGCTCGACATCTTCTCCGAGCCGGGCCACGACCATGCCCGTGCCGCATCCGACGTCGAGGAGACGATTCGTCGCGCGAAGGAGGCGGACGCCCTTCGGGGAGACATGGCTCTCGTCGGCGCGGTCCAGGGAGGCCTCCACGAGGACCTACGCGAGCGCTGTGCGCGGGAAGTCTCCTCCTGCGGCGTCGCCGCGTGTGCGATCGGCGGCGTGGTGCCCCTCCTCGAGTCGTACCGTTTCCGGGATCTCGTCCGCGTGATCATCGCAGCAAAGAAGGGCCTCGATCCGTCGAAGCCCGTCCATCTCTTCGGTGCGGGCCATCCGCTGCTCTTCCCTCTGGCCGCCCTTCTCGGTTGTGACCTCTTCGACTCCGCGTCGTATGCGAAGTATGCCCGCGACGGCCGGATGCTCTTCCCCGACGGGACCCGGCATGCGAAGGAGCTGCGCGAGAGTGGCTGTCTGTGCCCTGTCTGCATCTCTCATCCGATCCAGGAGATTGCGGGCAACGAGACGTTGCTGGCAGAGCACAATCTGCACGGCTGCTTCGGCGCAATCCGCGAGGTCCGCCGCGCGATCGCGGATGGGGACCTCTGGGAGCTCGTCGAGCGGAGGGCCCGCGGCCACCCGGCTCTCCTCGACGCGCTCCGTGAACTCCGCCGCCACAACGATTTCCTCGAGGAAGCCGAGCCCCTCTCTCGCCGAGGTGCAATGTACTACGTCGGCCCGGAGACCGCGCATCGTCCGGTCCTCCATCGCTTCCGGAAGCGGGTGCGTGAACGGTACGCAGCCCCGCCCGCGAAGGGTCTGATCGTCCTGCCGGAGGGCGACCGTCCGTTCAGCGAGCGGTACGCCAGTCTCGTGAGGCGTGTGCTCGACAACGCGGACGTGCACGTCGCCGTGCGATCCGTGTGGGGTGCGTTGCCCCTCGAGCTCGACCATGTGTGGCCGATGTCGCAGTGCGTCGTCCCGGACGCCTTCGATCCTGAGGCCCTGGAGGCGGCCCACGCGTTCTTCATCGAGTGGGCCGCAGGTGCCGGATACCCGTTTGGCCGGCTGTGGGAAGGTCCGTCGACGATCGACGAGCTGCGCGAGCGGGCGCCGGGACATCGCACAGTGGACTGGAACAAGCTGCGAGTCCGCGCCACCGTGGACTTCCAGTTCGGACGCGGAGCGGCGGACGCCCTGCTCCGGGGCGATGTGACGTACGTGGTCTCGAAGAACACGGGCAAGGTGCGGAACGTCCTCGTCAGCGGGGAGCACATCCTCTCGTTGCGGGCCGAGGACGGATTCTTCACGCTGAAGGCCCCGGGGGCTCGCCACTTGCAGCGGGCCTTCGGCCCGCCGAACCTCCGCATCGTCGTCGATCCGGACGCGGTGCCCTTCCACCGGGAGGGCAAGAACGTCTTCGCGAAGTTCGTGCGGGATGCGGACCCGGAGCTTCGTGTAGGGGACGAGGCCCTCGTTGTCTCGCCGGACGACGACCTGTGCGCCGTCGCGCAGGTCCTGATGACCCGCCGCGAGATGCTGTCTTTCAAGCGCGGCGTCGCCGCCCGCGTGCGCGAGGGCGTGCCGCCTGCGTCGTCCGCTCCGCCACGCTGACGCATGCGAGATAGTCGTCGAGGGTGTGCAGGAGGCTGAGCGGCGCATCCGCCGTCGCCTCTGCGGAAATCGTGCGGCCTCGTCGCGTTGTCCGAATGTAGCCCCCATCGTCAAGGGAGATGGCCGCGGCGATGGCCTTCGCCGTCTCCGCGTCGTCGAAGGAGAGCTGTACGCGCGTGCGGCATTTCATAGGATAGCCCCGGGCAGATTCGAACTGCCGTCGCGGGTTCCAAAGACCCGAATGCTTGACCGCTACACCACGGGGCTGTGCGCGTGCATCCCTGCGGCTGTATAAAGCCCCTCGTCGTAGGATTCGCGGACGGCTGCGGACTGGGGCGACACGAGGTGCCCCAGGAGGTCTGTCGCCCGCGCGCCATGGATCTGCACGCGGACGAAATCACCCAGTGGGACGTGTTCGCCCAGGACGACCTGACGATACTCCGGCGTCCGCGCGACCATCGTCGCGGCTTTGCCGGATTCCGTGACGAGCACGTCCACATCGCGACCGACGAACCGCTCGTTGTTCTCCCGCGCCAAGCGAAACCGCAGCGCCGTCAGCGACCGCGATCGCTCCTTCACCCGCCATCCGACGATCTGATTCGGAAGGGATGATGCCGGCGTGCCGCTCCGCGGCGAGAACCTCGTTACGTTCACGATGTCCGGGCGGACCCGGCGAACGAGGTCCATCGTCGCGTCGAACTGTTCCTCGGTCTCCCGGGGGAATCCGACGATGATGTCCGTCGACAGACTGAGATCCGGATATGCCCGCCGAAACGCCACCACAATCTCCTCAAACTGGGCCGCGGTGTACTCCCGCCGCATCGCCTCGAGGATGGCGTCATCTCCGCTCTGGACAGGCAGGTGGAGGAACTTGAACACCTTCTCGGACGAATACGCGTTCACGAGATTGTCGAGGATCGGATACACGGTCAGAGGATCTGCCATCCCCACCCGCACGCGGAACGTGCGGGGGATCGCATCGACGGCCCTCAAGAGGTCCGCGAGGTTCGTCCCCGAGTCGAGGCCGAATGCCGCGGTGTCTTGTCCGGTCAACTTGATCTCCCGCGCGCCGCGCTCCACATTCCGCCGGATTTCGTTCACGATCCCATCGATCGAATACGATGAGACTCGACCTCGTGCCACGCGGGTGATGCAATACGTGCAGCGGCCCGCACACCCCTGGGCGATCGGCACGATCGCATCATGCCACCCGAAACTCTGGGATTCCACTTCCGCCGCACGATCCCCGCATACCGTTCCCGCGCCGAGGAGTTCAACGATCTGTGGCCACTTGCGAGGGGGAAGGAGCTTCGCTCGCGGGACGACCGCGAGCACCCGCTCGCGCTGGGCGGCGGCCATGCATCCCGCGACGACGAGGGGCTTATCGTGCGCCGCGAGCTCCGTCATCCGTCGGACCATTCTCCGTTCCGTCGTCTCGATTACGGTGCACGTCACCAGCACGTGGGCGTCCGCGTCGCCCTCGGATTGCGTAATCGTGCAACCGTTCCCCGCGAGGGCCTCCTGCATGAGCCGCGCCTCGCCGTAGCTCTGGGTGCAGCCGTGGGCCTCCACGTAGACCTTCATGACGCGGAACGATGGTCAGCAGGGTATTTTCCACTTCCGGGCTCCCCGCGTCGAGAAGGACTGCCTCCTGGGACATGTAGAACCCCTACGGCATCTTGAACAGAGGCGAACGAGATGCGGCCGACCATCAGCTTCCAGACTGCCCGGAAGAACCCCTGGCTGGCTGCGGGCCTCTCTCCCCTCGTTCCCGGCCTTCGTCAGATCTACAACGGAGACGCGGAGAAGGGCGTGGTCCTCCCCGTGATCGGCTATCCCTTCCTCCTGCTGTCCCCCCTCCTGCCATCCACATGGGGCTTCGCTGCTTTGTGGTCCGATCTTTGGCTTTCCTTGCTGTCCTAGTCGTGGCGCTCATCGTCGTCGCCACATTGGACGCGTACTTCGGTGCCTTGCGGTTCAGCCGGATCCATTCGTAATTGATCTGGGCACGGACTCTGCGAGGTTCGTGCACAACCCTTATTGCCGCAACAGGCGGTTCCGTCAAGCATGGAGCCTGGCGACGACAGCGTCCCGCCGCCCCCGCCTCCGACGGAGCGGCCCGTGTTCCCCCGATCCGCCACGGCACGCCCCCCCGAGCACGAGCTGCGAGATCGGGCGAAGGCTGCGAAGCTGAGGCACAAGGCCGCGAAGGCACGCGTGAAGGCAAACAAGCTCGAGGATCACGCAAAAATCCTCTACGAGAAGGCCGCGGAATGGGAACGCCGGGCGGACGAGCTCGATGGCGTCGTCCGCGCGCCCGGTCAGGTCCCCGTCAACGAGTGAGCCTGGGCGTTCGCGCCGGCACGTCGAGATTCGGCGGCACGGCGCAGCCGCGCTCCATGATTTCGTTGACGTACTGCATCTCGAGGAACATCGAGAGCACGGCGCTGTCCGTCTTCGTGAGCTTGCACATGGCCCATCCCACATGCCTGATCGGCCGACCCGGGCCTTAAACGTTTGTCAAGGACCGCGGGAGAAGGTTCTTGATGGACCACGTCCGTCGGCGGAGCGGTGCGGCGGATGCCCGGAACGAGACGCGGGATTGTCTACGATGAGATCGACGAGTACATCGATGGCCTCGCGGCACGAGGGGATGACGCACTCCAGGCGGTGGAACGCCAGGGGCAGGCGGAAGGCTGGCCGATCGTGGGCGCCGCGGAGGGGAGTCTCCTGCACATCCTCGCAAGGGGGATCCAGGCGCGTCGGATCCTCGAACTCGGGACGGCGATCGGGTATTCCGGTACCTGGCTCGCACGGGCCCTTCCCGAGGAGGGCGAACTCGTCACCGTGGAAGGGGATCCGGAGACCGCGGAGACCGCGCGGAAGAACTTCGAGAAGACCGGGGTGGCAAGTCGCGTGACGATTCTCGTCGGCATCGCACAAGACGTCCTGGGCGATCTGAAGGGGCCGTTCGACTACATCTTCAACGACATCGACAAGGAGGGCTATCCGGAGGTCCTGGAGCCGTGCATCGAGCGCCTCCGGGTCGGCGGGCTCCTCGTGACGGACAACGTCTTGCGGCGCGGGGATGTCGCTCGGCCGGATCGGTCTCGGGAGACGCAGGCCGTCCGGACGTATAACGAAAGGCTCGCGAGAGATCCACGGATGGTCGCGGCGATCGTCCCGTTGCGGGACGGGGTGTCCGTGGCCCTCAAGATCCGCGAGTGAGTCCGGCCCAGAGGGACCGAGCCTCCCGCCCCGCAGGGGATTAATACGATACATGGACATCTTGAGGACGCATGGCCCGCAAGCCGAGCCGCGAGCACGTCTATATCGAGACGGATGGACAGGTGTACTTGGTCCGTGACCGCGGGAAGCTGCGGTTTCCCCGGGCCGGCGAGCGCCTCCCGTTCCGCACGACGGACAACGGGCGGATGGACTTCGGCGCGGATCGTGTCTTGAAGCGCAAGCCGGTCCTCTCGCACCATCCGGAGGAATGGCTCGGCCGGGATGCGATCTTCGAACGCGCGGACGTCGACCCGCTCGTCAAGCGAGCGATCTACACCTCGATGGTCCGTTGCGTATCCGAGGTCATCCTCTCGAAAGGGCCGCGGGTCCTCATGGTCAAGGCGGTCCGAGGCTTCTCGAAGGGCCATTGGAACGTCCCCGGCGGCTTCATGGACTATGGCGAGGGTCCCGAGGTCGGAGTGGAGCGGGAGGCGGAGGAGGAGATCGGCGTGGACATCGTCCTCGATGGCCTGCTCAACGTGTACGTCTCCGGGTTCCCCGGCAAGCCGGCGTACACCCTGGGATTCGTGTACAGGGGCCACGTGACCTCCGAAGCGTTCCGCCTCAAGCCGGACGAGATCGAGGACGCGCGCTGGTTCACCGTGGACAAAGCCCTCACCCTAACGCGCAATCCGTTCGCGAAGTGGAGCCTTGTCGATTTCTTCCTGCAGTCCCCGGAGGCGCGCCGCGCGCTGCGCGTGAAGCGGCATCGCATCGCGGACGGCGGGAAGTCGAGCGTCCAACCGACGGTCTTCCTCGATCGGGATGGCGTGATCAACCGCGGCCGACCCGGATACGTACGCACGCCGGACCACTTCGAGTTCCTCCCCGGCGCGATCGACGGGATGCGCTGCCTTCAGGCCCACGGATGGCGGCTCGCGATCGTGACGAACCAGGATGCCGCGGGATGGAAGCTCATCCCGGAGAGGCAGCTCGCTCGAATCCATGACAGGATGCTTTCCACCTTGCGGAAGGAAGGCGTCCGCGTGGCGGAGGTCTACTACTGCCCCCATCACGTCCTCTCGGACTGCGCGTGCCGCAAGCCGCGTCCCGGGATGCTTCTCGCCGCAGCGCGGGACCTCGGCGCGAGGCCACGGACCGCCTGGATGGTGGGGGACAAGGTCCTGGACCTCGAGACGGGCCGTGCGTTCGGCTGCCGAGTCGCATGGGTCGGGCCGAAACCCTGGCGGCGCCGGTTCGAGCGAGAGGCCCGCGTGTGGTCGCCCGACGCCGTGGCAGACGATCTCCGACAGGCCGCGGACCAGATCGTCTCACGCGGACTCCTGGAGAGCGGACACGGCTCCCGCGATAAGGTCATAGCCTAGCCTCACCTTCCTTCCGTCCGGCGGGGCGAGGACGATGGTCCAGGAATTTGGCCTCTTCATCGGCGGAAAATGGAGGAAATCGGAAGGTAAGCGGTTCGAGACCCGCAACCCTGCGACGGGAGATGTCCTCGCGACGTTCCCGAACGCAACGAAGGCCGAGGTGAATGAGGCGGTCAAGGCCGCGAAGGCCGCCTTCGAGAAGTGGAAGAAGACGCCCGCCCCGCGACGCGGCGAACTGCTCCTCCAGGCCGCCCGAATCTTCAAGCGGAAGAAGGAGGACCTCGCGCGCATCGTGACGATGGAGATGGGAAAGATCATCGCGGAAGGCCGCGGCGATGTCCAGGAGGTCATCGATTTCTACGAATACGCGGCGGGCGAAGGACGACGGATGTTCGGGGAGACAGTGCCGTCCGAGTTACCGAACAAGATGTGCCTTACCGTCCGCCTTCCCGTCGGCCCCGTCGGGCTCATCACCCCATGGAACTTCCCGATGGCGATTCCCGGATGGAAGAGCGGCGCCGCGCTAGTCGCCGGCTGCTCGTTCGTCCTCAAGCCGTCGAGCCTCACGCCCCTCTGTGCCGCGAAGTTCGTCGAGGTCCTCGATGAAGCCGGATTCCCGACAGGCGTGGTCAACATGTTAACTGGGAGCGGGTCTGTCGTGGGTGACGGGATCATCCAGCATCCGGACATCCGCGCGGTCTCCTTCACGGGCGGCGTCGAGACGGGCCGCTACGTGTATGAGAGCGCGGCGAAGAAGATGATCAAGGTCGGTCTCGAGCTCGGCGGGAAGAACGCGATCATCGCGATGGACGACGCGAACATCGATCTGCTCATGGACGGCGTGATGTTCGGGGCCTTCGGTACCGCAGGACAGAGGTGCACGGCGGCCTCGCGGCTCATCGTTCACCGGAAGATCTACGATCAGGTGGTCGACGAGCTCGTGGAGCGTGCGGAGAAGCTGAAGGTCGGCGACCCTCTCGACGAGAAGGTCGACATGGGCCCTGTCGCCTCCCCGGATCAGGAGAAGAAGACCCTCGAATACATCGGGGTCGGGAAGAAGGAAGGGGACAAGCTCCTGGTCGGAGGCGAGCGGCTCAAGGGCGGCGCGTACGACAACGGGTTCTTCGTCCAGCCCACGGCGTTCGCGGTGGACCGGAAGGCGCGGCTCGCCCTCGAAGAGATCTTCGGGCCCGTGCTCAGCGTCCTGAAGGCGAAGGACTACGAGGACGCGGTGGCGATCGCGAATTCTGTGAAGTACGGCCTCAGTTCCTCCATCTACACGAACGATCTTCGGTGGTCCTTCCGGGCGATGCACGACCTCGAGGCGGGCATCACGTACGTGAATGCGCCGACGATCGGGGCGGAGGTCCAACTGCCGTTCGGCGGCACGAAGGAGACGGGTCCGACGGATACGAGGGAAGCGGGGACGACCGCCCTGGACGAGTTCACGTACTGGAAGACCGTGTACGTGGACTACTCGGGTCGATTGCAGAAGGCGCAGATTGATACGGAGAAGCTCGTCGGCGGCTGATCGGGGTCACGGTGTCCGCACTCTGCCCCGTCCCGCAGATGCGTCTTGAAAATCACCACGACGCTTCTCGGTTCCTTCACGCGCCGGTACGTCACCCGCCCCCGCTCCCGAGCAAGTCCTTGCTCGGGGACGTGAGCTGTCTCGGGTCCAATACCTTTTCCGCTTCCTCGGGCGAGAGGAGTCCCATCTCGATGACGAGCTGCTTCACGGACTTCCCGGTCCGCCCCGCCTCCTTCGCGATTTCCGCGGCCTTCTCGTACCCGATGATCGGGTTGAGCTTCGTCGCGATGGCGGGGCTCGACTCCGCGTGCTTCAGGAGGACGTCCACGTTCGCCGAGATCCCGTCGACGCACTTGTGGGCGAACACCCTCGCGACGTTCGCTAGGAGCTCCGTGTTCTGCTGGAGGCGTTGGGACATCACGGGCATCATCGTGCACAGGTCGAGGTTCGAGTGGCCGTTCGCGACCGCAATCGCCACGTCGTTCCCGATGACCGTCACGGCGACCTGCATGACCGCCTCCGGGATGACGGGGTTCACCTTGCCCGGCATGATCGACGATCCGGGTTGCACGGCGGGCAGGTTGATCTCCCGCAGCCCCGTGTGCGGCCCGGAACCCAGCCACCGCAGGTCGTTCGCGATCTTGAGCATCGACACGGCCACGGTGCGGATGGCCCCGCTCATCTCCACGAGGGCGTCCTGGGCCGCCTGGGCCTCGAAGTGATTTTCCGCCACGCGGAACTTCGTGTTCGTCGCGGTGCTGATCTTCTCGACGACCCGGCCGGGCAGGTCCGGATGCGCGTTGATGCCGGTCCCGACCGCGGTGCCGCCAATCGCGAGCTCCGCGAGAGCCGCACGGGCTCCGGAGATGCGCCGGATCCCGTGGTCGATCTGGGACTGGTATCCGGAGAACTCCTGGCCCAGGCGGATCGGGGTAGCGTCCATGAGGTGCGTGCGGCCCGCCTTGACGATCGGGTCGAACTCCTTCGCCTTCTTCGCCAGGCTCTCCTCGAGCTCTCGCAAGGCGGGAAGGAGGTCCTGGTCGATTGCAAGGAGTGCGGCGACGTGGATCGCCGTCGGGATGACGTCGTTCGAGGATTGGCCCATGTTCACGTGGTCGTTCGGATGGACGGGGCCCTTCTCCCCGAGCTTGGATCCGAGGATCTCGTTCGCTCGGTTCGCGATGACCTCGTTCGCGTTCATGTTCGTCGAGGTGCCGCTCCCCGTCTGGAAGACGTCGAGCGGGAACTGATCATCCAGCTTGCCGTCCATGACTTCCTGCGCGGCCTGGACGATCGCCTTGCCGAGCTTCGAATCCAAGAGTCCGAGCTCCACGTTCGTCTGAGCGGCCGCCATCTTGATGAGACCGAGGGCGTAGATGAACCGCCGTCCGAATCGGATGCCGCTGATCGGGAAGTTCTCGATCGCGCGCTGCGTCTGGACGCCCCAGTAGGCGTCGTTCGGGACCTTCAGTTCGCCCAGGAAGTCCTTCTCTACCCGGTACTCGGTCATGGCAAGCGCCGAGCGATGACATGGCGCGCGGGGTATAATCTTTGCCAATGTGCGGTATGTATGAGGACCCCCGCGGATTCCAGCGCGATGACTCTGCGCCGCGACGCGCCTTGCCGCTCTCGAGGCCCCCCGGTCCCTCGCGTTTCTACGGGCTCCGCCCCGTCACTCGCGACTAGGACGGTTCTCGACCTGACAGGCCTTCCCACCTCCATCGGCGGAAGGCGGGCGCAAGCTGTCACTGATTGCGATGACAAGGTATAATATAATGCCGTTATATTAGGTGGGTCGAACCGAAGGGGAAGGCGAGCGGAGGGGGCCCATGCCCACCAGTACGCCTGTCGAATCGATCGTCGAAGAGGACCGCGTGTGTCCGGAGTGCGCTAGCGAGCACCTTGTCCGGGACTATGCACGCGGCGAACTTGTCTGCGACTCATGCGGTCTCGTCGTGAGCGAGAGCGCAATCGACGAGGGACCGGAGTGGTCCGCGTATTCCGTCGAAGAGAACGACCGGCTCGCCCGGACGGGAGCGCCTAGAAGCTACGTGGCCGGGTCGTCCGGCCTGACGACGGTCATCCCCCTCGCGAACAAGGACGCCCGCGGAAACACGATCCCGCTAAGGGAGCGAGAAAAGTTCTACCGCATGAGGAAACTCCAGCGTCACTCTGGCCATTCCCGCCCTGGGGAGCGGAGCCTCCCGGAGACGATTCGCGCCCTGGATCGCGTCGCATCGTTGATGGGCCTGCCGAAGCCCGTCAAGGATGAAGCGGGGTTCATTTGCAAGAAGGCCCTCGAAAGGGGGCTCGTCCGGGGCCGATCGATCGAGGCAATCGTCGCGGCCGCCGTGTACGCCGCCTGCCGGATCGACGGCGTCCCGCGCACCCTCGATGAATTGCAGCAGGTGACCGGCGTGCGCAAGAAGACGATCGGGAAGGCGTACGGGGCCCTCCTGCGGACCCTCACCCTGCGCGTCCCGCCGTCCCGGCCGACGGACTATGTGAGTCGATTCTGCTCCCGCCTAGGGCTGAGCACGACCGTCGAGTCGGAGTCCCTGAAGATCCTGAAGGAACTCGAGAAGATTGACAGCTCGATGTCCCTGTCACCCGCGGGAACGGCCGCGGCAGCGATCTACCTCGCGTCTCTTTCCTGCGGCGAGCGACGGCCTCAGAAGGCGATCGCGAAGATCGCGGGCGTGAGCGAGGTGACTCTCCGCAACCGCTTCCAGTTCATGGACGAGTTCGTGCAACGGCTTGTCCTGCCACGAGGTCGCGCGCCGAAGCTTAACACGTCGCCGCCCTCGCCGTGATCGACGCGCGACCATCCGCCATCGCTGAATTCGGACGAAAGGTTTGATAAGGTGCCGTTGTGTCCCATCCCCGTGGCCGGACAATCGTCGAGGATTCGCAGTTCCGCGCGCCTTCCCGCCGAACACTTGGCCGGCTACTGCCTCCGCGGCACCGCGGAATTGCTAAATGCCCAAAAGGCCCCGTGCCTTGAGGCCTGAGGGCGGCGTGGTTCCATGTCTCCGGCGGCGGTGAAGGTCAACAACCTCTCGTGGATGATCGGCGGTCCCCAGGGGAGCGGCGTCGAGTCGTCCGCGAACGTCTTCGCTCGGGCGTGCGCCCAGGGCGGTCTGAACGTCTTCGGGAAGCGGGAGTTCTACTCGAACATCATGGGCGAGCACTCGTACTTCGCGCTGCGCGCCCACACGGATGTCGTGCGCTCGCACGTCGACGAAGTGAACGTCCTCGCGACGTTCGAGGTGGAGACCCTGTTCCGTCATGCGCGCGAGGTGACGGACGACGGCGCGATCATCTACGACCCTTCCCTGGGGAAGACGAAGCTCTCCGACATCCCGACGATCGAGAAGCGCCTCGCCGCGGACCTCCGGACGCACTTCATCTCCCGAGGCCTCGGCGAGACGATGGACGACATGCTCGCGGCCTCGAAGCAGCGCGGCGTGACCCTCGTGCCAATCCCGTTCAAAGAGATCCTCGAGCAGATCGCGAACGAGTTCCAGGTGGACCAGCTCAGCAAGATCTCCCGTATTGTCAACATGATTGCCATCGGCGCGTCATTCGGCCTCTTGGGCTTCGAGTTCGACGCGATGACGAAGGCCCTGGAGGACGTCTTCCGCGGCAAGGCGAAGGTCGTCGGGATGAACGTCGCGGGGGCGCGCAAGGCGTACGATCTCGCGAAGTCCCTCGTCCCCGACTTCCCGTACCATCTCGAGGCGACGAAACAGACGATGCCGCGGCTCTTCCTGACCGGGAGCCAGGCGACCGCCTTGGGCAAGCTGTACGGCGGCATGCGATTCCAGACGTACTACCCGATCACCCCGGCGAGCGACGAGAGCGAATATCTCGAGGAGAACGAGATCCTCGATTTGAACGGCCACGCGCTTGCGCCTGCCGGAAGCGAGAAAGCTGCGTCCGTCCTCGTCGTCCAGACGGAGGACGAGATTGCCGCGGTCACGATGGCCACGGGCGCGGCCCTCACGGGGACCCGCGCGGCCACCGCCACCTCGGGCCCGGGCTTTTCCCTGATGATGGAGGGCATCGGGTGGGCCTCGATCAACGAGGTGCCCCTCGTGATTACCCTCTACCAGCGGGCGGGGCCGAGCACGGGCATGCCGACGCGACATGAGCAGGGAGACCTGCGCTTCGCCCTCCATGCCGGGCACGGGGAGTGCCCGCGGATCCTTCTTGCGTCCGGGGATTTCGAGGAATCCATCCGGGACGGCTTCCTGGCGTTCAACTACGCGGACCGGTACCAGATGCCCGTCATCCATCTCGTCGACAAGGCCCTTGCGAACAGCTATGCGACGATTCCCGTGCCGGACCTGTCCGACCTGCGCATCGACCGAGGCATGGTCATCCCGCCGAACAACGGCTACTCGAAGGAGAACCCGTACAAGCGGTTCGACCTGGGCAACGGTCCCGTGTCCGCGCGCGCCTTCCTCGGCCAGGAGGGGACGATCTTCTGGAACACGGGGGACGAGCACGACGAGCTCGGGCACATCACGGAAGACCCCGCCCTGCGGAACCTCATGATGGAAAAGCGGTTCGCGAAGCTTGACCTCGCGGCGAAGGAGATCCCGGAGGACGTCAAGCTCCGCTACTTCGGTCCGAAGGACGCGGACACGGTCCTCGTGAGCTGGGGCTCCACGAAGGGCCCGCTCCTCGACGCCCTTGACCGGCTCTGGGCGGAAGGCGCGAAGCTGGGCTACCTGCACGTCCGCCTGATCAATCCGTTCCCCACCGAATCCGTGGTCGCGTACCTTGCGAAGGCGAAGCGGCGCGTGGCCGTCGAGATGAACTTCGGCGCGCAGCTCGCCGGGATTGTGCGAGAGATGACGGGGATTGCGATGACCCATTCCATCCTCAAATACAATGGCCGCCCGATGTCGAGCACGGAACTGTACGACGCGATTAAGGCGGTGACCCGCCGCAAGGCGGCGAAGAGGACGGTGTTGACCCATGGCGCTTGAACAGGTGCTGAAGCCCCAGGACTTCGCGACGGAAGTCCACAACGACTGGTGCCCCGGCTGCGGGGACTTCGGGATTCTCCGGACGATCCAGATGGCCTTCGCGGAGATGAAGATGGAACCGCACCGCGTGACGATCGTCTCGGGGATCGGCTGCTCCGCGAAGACGATCCACTACGTGAAGACGTACGGCGTGCACACGCTCCATGGCCGCGCGCTTCCCTATGCGACCGGCGTGAAGCTCGCGAACCCCCAGCTCACGGTCCTCTGCCTCAGCGGCGATGGAGACGGACTGGGGATCGGCGGCGGCCACTTCGTGAACGCCGGCCGGAGGAACCTGGACATGCTGTACATCATTCATGACAACGGCGTGTACGGGCTCACGAAAGGCCAGGCCGCCCCGACGCTGAAGCTCGGCGTCCAGACGAAGTCCCTTGCCCACCCGAACATCAACGATGCGGTGAACCCGATCTGGCTCGCGCTTGCGGCCGGGGCCACGTGGGTCGCCCGCGGCTACTCCTACGATATTAAGCATCTCGTCGGCCTGATCAAGCAGGGCATCGACCACAAGGGGTACGCGTTCCTGGACGTCCTCCAGCCGTGCCCGACGTACAACGACATCAACACGAAGGAATGGTACGGCGGGGAGGACCGCAAGGACGAGACCACGGGACGCCCCATGCCGCGCGTGTACAAGCTCGAGGAAGCGAGCTACGACCCAGTCGTGCACGACAACGCCGAGATTGAAGAAAAGTCGGAGCAGGCCCTCCACAAGGCCCTCGAGTGGGGCGACCGAATCCCGATCGGGGTGTTCTACCGGAACGAGCTCATCCCGACGTTCGAGGAGCGCATCGCGAAGCGCGTCCCGACGTACACCGAGAGCCCGCCCGCCCTCCAGCCGATTGCGGGCCCGAACGGAGAGCCGCTGACGGACCTGACGAAGCTCCTCAACCGGCTGACCTTCAAGCCGGCGTGACGACCTTCTTCGCCGAGCGAGCTTCCGCCAGGGCCTCGTCCGCCGGCTTGCCCATCCCCCAGATCCGCTCTGCCATCTCGGACATTGCGTGCGCGATCGCGGGGTCGTCCGTCCAGATCGCGATGTCGTCCCCGCGATACGACGAGTCGTCATCGGGGATCGGGTGGCTCATCAGGAATTCCCGCTCGTCGAAGACGTGCATGTACACGGGCATCATGAAGTCGATGTGACGCACCTCCGCGTACTTCAAGAGGGCGCGCACGTCGTCGCGGTTCTCGGGCGTGAAGCAGAAGGCGTACTTCAGTCGGACGCCCTGTCTCGACTTGTCTACGAGGTTCGGGGCGAACGCGCCGAGGATGCGGCCCGGGCTCTTCGTCGTGCCGATTCCGATCACCTCTCGATTCGAGGAGTCGTACATCGTGAGCAGCCTCTCTCGGACGTTCTTGCGGCCGTAGATCGCCTCGAACCGGCCGCGGGACTCCGGTTCCCGTTCCGCGTTGATCGCGAACTCCCGGGAGAGGCCCTCGAGGTTCGCCTCGAGCTGCTTCGCCCGCCGCCGCAGGTCCTCCGACGTCGTCCGCAGGAATGCGGCAAAGGGGACGGCCTTGTAGCGCAGCGGCGTCTCGGGCAGGATCTGGACGAGCCCCTTCTCGTGGAGCTGCTGCATCGTTGCGTAGATGCGCGTCCTCGGGACCTTAGAGAGGGGCGAGACCTGGCTTGCCGTCGCCGTCCCGAGGTCCAATAGCGTGAGGTAGACGCGGGCCTGGTATTCCGTGAGTCCGAAATCGAGAAGCTTCCGGAGGCGCTCCGCGTTGATGGGCATGTGTGCCGTCGTAGGCGGAGCCGGCCATAAACGTTGTTACCCGGCCGAGTGACACAACCGGCCGAAAGCGGGAATACGGTGGCGGCCATTGTGCCGTGTCTCCCCATGGCCAGGCCTCGTACGGGTCCCGCGGATGACGGCGTATTCCTGCGGGCGCTCGAAGACGCGCTCGGAGCCGATCGGGTCCGGACGGACGCAGACACCCGCCACGCCTATGCGACGGACGCCAGCCCCTGCGTGGTCGATCCGCGCGCCGTTGTCTTCGCGCAATCGGAAGAGGATATCATCGCGACGCTTCGTGTGTGCCGGGAGTTCGGGGTTCCAGTGACGCCCCGGGCCTCCGGGACGTCTCTTTCCGGCGCTGCGATTGGACCTGGGATCGTCCTTGACACATCGCGCCTCAATCGGATCCGCGAGGTCGACGCGGGACGGGGCATTGTCCGAGTTGAACCGGGGATCCTTCTCGCGGAGCTCAACATGCACCTCGCCGACCACGGCGGGCGCTTCGCGCCGGATCCCGGGAGCTATGATCTCTGCCGCATCGGTGGCATGGTGGGCCACAACGCCTCCGGATACCGCACCGTGAAGTACGGACAGACTCGGGATCACGTCCGTGGGCTTCGGGTCGCTCTCGTGGACGGGACCGTTGTCGAGGCGCGCGACGTCCGCGTCGATGGTCCGGAATGGAAGGACCTCGTGGAACGCGTCCCCGCGTTCGAATCCATCCGCAAGGATATCGAGGCCCACCGTGAGGGGATCCGTGCGATGCGTCGTCCCGTCCGGAAGTCTTCCTGCGGCTATGACGTCGGATTCATCGCGGATACCCTCGAGAAAGGCATCTTCCCGCTCGCGTCCCTCTTCGTTGGCAGCGAGGGGACCCTGGGAATCGTCACGGAGGCGACGCTATGCATCCTGCCGATCCCTTCGCGTCGCATGACACTCCTCGTGTATCTCGATCGGTTCGAGGACCTCGGTCCCCTTGCGGCGGACATCCTCCCGCTCCGTCCGAGCGCGATTGAAGGGATGGACGGGCGCTCCCTCGATCTCTTGGACCGCGAGGGTCTCGGCATCCCGACCTCCGCGCAGGCGATGCTGCTCGTCGAATTCGACGAAGGCGATCTCGAAGGAATCGCCCGCACGGTTACAGACGAGATCGGTCCGAAGTACGCCGTCAGCCGACCGATCGAGCTCGCGAGCGACCCAGGTCGGCAGGAGGCCCTCTGGAAGGTGCGCCGGTCCGTCCTCCCGAAGATTATCCAGCGTCCGGGACGGAGGAAGGCCTGGGGGTTCGTCGAGGACCCGGTCGTCCCCCGGGAGCGTGTTCCGGAGTTCATCGCCTTCCTCGCGGACCTCGCTCGCCGACACGGCACGGAGGCGGGGATCTACGGACACATCGGGGACGGCAACACACACTTCCGCCCGTTCTTCGACCCCACGGATCCGGAGGACTTCGAACGCATGCTCGCCCTGCGCGCGGAATTCGATGACGCGGTCCTCTCCCGCTTTCACGGGACTCTGTCGGGCGAGCACGGAATCGGCCGAATCCGCGCGGATGTGCTGTCGCGAATCTGCGGGGCCGAAATCTACGCCCTGATGCGCCGGATCAAGGACGCGCTCGACCCGGATGGACTGCTGAATCCCGGCGTCCTCTTCTCGTCGGAGCCGTGGTGGTCCACGTGGGCCGGCCTCGAATCCCGAAGCCCGATGTGATTGCGCGAACTCCCAAACGTTAAAGCCGACTCCGAATTACGTTTCGATCGAGGCATTCGATAGCCATCCTCGTGAGGGATCGCGCAGTCAGGAAGGAAGGGTTAAGAACGACTCCGACATTGGCGCGACCCGGAGGCGACGGACGGCCGAGCGGAGCATTCCGGTGAGCACATGATTCAGCCCGCGGAGCAGGCGAACATCGTCGGACTCCGGTCCAAGGACTTCGTGAAATGGGTCACGGAGAACATCGACGCGCCACTGAAGCGCGGCCCCGGCGGCGCTCTGATCGAGCGGCTCAAGGAAGGCCTCGTGGGCGAGTTCTTCAACTGGGCGAAGCGGAACTCGACCTGGCCGCTGCACTTCGGGATCATGTGCTGCGCGATCGAGATGGCGGCGACGTCGGATCCGCGGTACGATGCGGAGCGGTTCGGCGTGATCTACCGGTCCTCGCCGCGGCAATGCGACGTCCTCCTTCTGAACGGCCCGATCTCCCTCAAGCTCCGCCCCGTGGTCCGCCGGCTGTACGAGCAGATGGCGGAGCCGAAGTGGGTCATCGCGATGGGCGAGTGCACAATCTGCGGCGGGCCGTACTACGATTCGTACAGCATCGTAAAGGGCAGCTACACTTTCGTTCCGACGGACATCTTCATCCCCGGCTGCCCGGTGCGGCCCGAGGCCCTGATTGACGGGTTCCTGAAGCTCAGCGCGAAGATCAAGGCGGAACGGAGCGGCTGGGTGCGGACGAAGAAGGGTCGCCTCGTGAGCGCCCGCGAGGGCCAGCTGATGGACATGCAGAAGGGTGAGTACACGTATGAAGTCCCCCAAGTCCGAAGCTGAGCCGCGCTCCCGCAAGAAGGTCGGCACGATCGGCGGCATGATTCGCCCGATGATCGCGACGATCAAGCAGGCGCTCGTCACGATGCCCGTCCTGAGCCGCGTAATCCCGGGCGGCCGCAAGCCCGTGACCCACCTGTATCCGTACCAGAAGGTCGAGCTGCCCGTCGCGTTCCGGGGACAGCACAGCATTGACTGGTTCAAGTGCATCGGCTGCGAGCTGTGCGCGAAGGTCTGTCCGAACGAGTGCATCTACTTCGAGTTCTACGAGGTCGAGCCGACGTCAGAATACCTCCACCCGAGCCGCGCGATGCTCGATGAGATGAAGAAGATCGTCCGGCGACCCGCCGTCGACATCGGCCATTGCCTCTTCTGCGGCAACTGCATGGAGTACTGCCCGACCGACGCATGGAACTTCACGCAGGAGTTCGAGCTCGCCGACTACGCGCGGGAGGATCTCTATTACCGCGCGGATGAGCTCCGGATGCCTAAGGAGAATTCGGACAAGGAGATCGTCCTGATCAACCGCATCGGCGAGCACCCGATCCTCGAGGTGGATGTGTGCATCGGCTGCCGCAAGTGCGAGCGCGAGTGCCCGACGCGGTGCATCGACATGCTCGACGGCCCGAACGACCGTAAGGGCAAGCCGATCGTCATCCCGGAGTTCGACTACGCGAAGTGCATCGGCTGCCAGCAGTGCGTGGACGTCTGCCCGGTCGATTGTCTCCACATGGAGGAGATCGGGCACAAGGACATGCAAGACTTCTACCACATCAGCCTGCAGGGTGAGGTCAAGCTCCTCGAGGAGCAGGTCGAGAAGTAAGCGTTTGGCGCGAGTCGCCGGATTATTCGCATCGGAATTGTAAGCCTTTTATCCTATTCCCATTATCCACGACTGTCCTACCACCCGGAGGCTCAGGCATGGTCCGCACCGCGGTCGTTGGCAACTATCCCCGCATCGGTGTTTCCGTCGAGGAACAGTCCCTTCGCCGAGCGATCGCGCGCTTTGACAAAGGCGAGGTCGGCGAATTGCAGTTGCAGGAGGCGGAGCGGGAGGTCGTCAAGGCGGTCCTCCGGGAGCAGAACGAGGCCGGCATAGACGTGGTCGCGGATGGGCAGATCACCTGGTACGACAGCCAAAGCCACATCGCGCGGAAGCTCGCGTCCGTGGAGATCAATGGTCTGGTCCGCTACTTCGATACGAACACGTACTATCGGCAGCCGATCGTCCGAGGTCCCGTTCGATGGACGCAGCCGATCCTCGTGGACGAGTGGAAGTTCGCCCAGGCGAACTCCCGTGCACCTGTGAAGGCGGTCCTCACGGGCCCCTTGACCCTCTCGACGCTCGCCGTGGACAAGCACTACGGCAAGAAGGGGCCGTTCGTGAAGGACCTTGCTTCCGCCCTAGCGGAGGAGGTCGCCGCCTTGGTGGCCGCGGGGGCTACGCACGTCCAGATCGACGAGCCTGCGCTGACGCTCTATCCAAAGGATGTGTCGCTCGCCCTTGAAGGGCTCGACACGATCGCATCCAGCAAGGGAGCCGCGACGCTCACTCTGTTCACATACTTCGGTGAAGTCACGAAGATCTTCAAGGAACTCCAGGCCGCGCCCGCGGATCTCCTCGGACTGGACCTGGTTCAGGGGGCGAAGACGTGGGGCCTCCTCTCGAAGTCCGGATCGGAGAAGCCGCTCGTCCTTGGTCTAATCGACGCGAGGAACACGAAGCCCGAGGACCCGCGGACCGTCGCGAAGCAGGTCCTCACGCTCAAGGGCAAGGTCGATCTCGCATCCTCGTACCTCTCGCCGTCGAACGGCCTCGAATTCCTCCCACGTGACAAGGCACGGGAAAAGCTCCGCATCCTGGTCGCGGCGGCGAAGCACGCGGGGGTGGCCGCGTGAGCGCGCTCCTCACGACGAGCGTCGGCTCGTTCCCCAAGCCCGAATACCTGATCCGTGCGCGCGCGAAGGCCGCGAAGGGCGACCTGTCTGCGAAGGAACTGCATGCCCTCGAGGAGAAGGCGACCGCCGAATGGATCCGCTTTCAGGAGGAGATCGGGATCGACATCCCTGTGGACGGGGAGCAGTACCGAGGAGACATGGCCACGTACTTCGCGGAGAACATCGAAGGGACCGTGATTTCGGGTCTTGTCCGGTCGTACGGGAATCGATATTACAAGAAGCCGATCATCACGGACGAGCTGCGCCTGCGCGGTCCGATCAGCGTGGACTGGTTCCGGTTCGCGCAGAAGCTCACGAAGAAGCCGGTCAAGGGGATGATCACAGGTCCGTACACGATGATGGACTGGTCCTTCGACGAGTACTACGGCTCCCGGGAGGAGGCGTGTCTCGCGTTCGCCCGGCTCCTGCATCAGGAGGCAGTCGCCCTGCGAGACGCGGGCGCGAAGATCATCCAGGTCGACGAGCCCGCCCTCTCGACGCGATTCGACGAGCTCCCGCTCCTCGTGAAGGCCGTCGGTATCGTCACGCAGGGCCTCGACACGAAGACGATCCTCCACACCTGCTACGGGAACTACAATGAGATCTTCGAGTACTTCAACAAGCTCCCCGTGGACCAGCTCGATCTCGAGATGTCGAACTCCGGCTTGGACCTCCTGGATCGGTTCAAGCGGGAACCGCTGAAGAAGGAGATCGCGTTCGGCGTGATTGACGTCCATAGCCATGTCGTCGAGCCGGTCGACCTGATCCGCGAGCGGATCGAGAAGGCCCTGACGATCTTCCGGCCGGACCAGCTGTACATCGACCCGGACTGCGGCCTCAAGACCCGCACGGTGGAGGAAGCCCAGGCGAAGCTCCGGAACATGGTGACTGCGGCACGCGCGGTTCGCGAAGCCCACCACCTAACGTCGGGGAAAGGGTAAAGTGCCACGCCCGCGATGAACGCCTCGAGGATTGCGATGGGTGGTCCCACGGATCTCCGGATGCACCCGGACGCGCCGGTGCGCTTGTTCACGGTCGACGAGTCGAACGCCCTCGTCCCGCTACTCGATGAGGTCTTCCGGCGGCTCGACCCGAAGCTCGCCCGGTTGCGCGAGCTGAAGGAACTCGTCGAGGACGCGGAGGCGTACTGGGGCGACGGTCTCGCCTCGGCTCCCGCGGACGACCGCGAGAGGTACTCCGGCATGCTGCAGGAGCAGGCGGACCTCGAGCGGTCCGTGCAGGGGGACATCGACGAGGTGCGGTCCCTCGGCTGCGAATTTAAGGATCTCCAACGCGGCCTCATCGACTTCCCCGCGCGTGTCGACGGCGAGATCGCCTACCTTTGCTGGCAGCGAGGCGAGGAGCGGGTGGGTTGGTGGCACACCCTCGAGGGAGGCTTCGCGGGCCGAAAGGCCCTTCGCGCGGAAGCGGAACATTAATATGCAGCTGTTTCCGTAGGAACAGCGAGGCGCGAACATGGCAACGAAGGAAGAGGTGGTCTCCGTCCTCAAGAAGTGCTACGACCCGGAGATCCCGATCAACATCTACGACCTCGGGCTCGTCTACAACATCGAGCTGAAACCGGAGGAGTCGAAGGTCGCCGTCCGCATGACGCTCACCGCGCCGGGATGCCCTGCGAGTGCCTACATCCATCAGGACGTGAAGCGGAAGCTCGAGCAGCTCCCGGGGATCAAGGAGGCGCAGGTCGAGATCGTCTGGGACCCGCCGTGGTCCCCCGAGATGATGGCCGAGACCGCGAAGAAGCAGTTCGGCTGGGGCATTTGATTTCCTCCCGGTGAACGCTCCGCGGCGAGTAGCAAATGTTGATATCCTTTCCACCGCATCCTGCATCCCGTAGGGTTCTGGGGTGGCCGGAGACCATGACCTCGAGGCGCGGGAGCGAGCCGGATGCCCTCGCGCGGGCCGTCGGGACCGTGCTCGAGGGCCTGACGTTCTACGACCTCGCGAACGCCGTCGTCGCGGAGGTCCGCGTCAAGGTCGCCTTTGAGGAGCTCGGACGCCTCAAGCGGTCGCAGCTCGCGAAGCTCGAGCCGATCGCCCCGGCGGGCGTGAAGGACGCGGCGAAATGGCCCGGGATCTTCCCGCTTGACGCGGTCGCGAAGGTCGACTGTTACGTGTGCGGGTACACGGCGGACGCGAAGTCGCTGCCGAACCAGTGCCCGAAATGCGGCGCCGCCAGATACGCATTTGAGAAGGAGATCGCCCTCTCGAAGGCCTGGGAGATTGCCTCGGATACGGGCCGCAAGTCGGCGGCCGTGTTCCGGGATGCCGCCGGCCATCTCCACGGCCGCGCGAAGACCGTCCTCGAAGATCTGGCGCGTGAGGAAGACCAGCAAGCCGCGGCCGCGGACAAGCAGCTCGCGGCACTCCGCACCTGACCAAGTTGGTGATCCTATGCCGCGGCTTGCGAAGATGCCCCCCATTCAGGAAGATATCCACGCGTGCACGATGTGCGGCTACTGTGTGTCCGTTTGCCCGGCGTACCAGGAGGCCGGCTGGGAGAGCGCCTCGCCCCGCGGCCGGATGTTCGCCCTGCGCCAATACGAGATGCGGGGTCCGTTGGACTTCTTCCTCCGCCGCCAGGTGAAGCCTGGCGCGGACTTCGCGAAGAACGCGTGGGAGTGCACGGGATGCGGCGCGTGCGCGGAGATCTGCCCGGCCGACATCCCGTTCGACAACCTGTGGGACGACGTAAAGGAGTGGATGGTGGACTCCGGGATGGCACGGCCGCAGCTCGAGCCATTCCTTGAGAACGTTCGCGAGACGCACAACATCTACGGCGAGCCCACGGACAAGCGAGCCGCGTGGCTGCCTCCCGAGGCCGTGCAGTCCGAACGACCGGAGGTCCTGTACTGGGTAGGCTGTGCCGCGAGCTACAAAAAACAGCAGATCGCCCGCGCGGTCGTGAAGATCCTCAATGCGGCCAAGGTGTCGTACAGGGTCCTCGGCCCCGACGAGTGGTGCACGGGGGCGCCCCTCGCCCGCATGGGCTACCAGGAGGTCACGAAGAAGGAGCTGATGCCGCACAATGTCCGCGCGGTCGAGGAGACGGGCGCGAAGGTCCTCGTCACCGCGTGCGCGGAGTGCTATCGCGCGTTCGCCCGGGACTACAAGCAGTGGGGCGGGAATCCGCCGTACAGCGTGTTCCACATCTCCCACTACGTGGAGAAGCTGATCCGCGAGAAGCGGATCGCGTTCACGAAGCCGCTGCCGCAGAAGGTCGCCTTTCACGACGCGTGCCACATGTCCCGCGTCTCGAACGTCTACGAGCCGCCCCGCCAGGCCCTCAGGTTCATCAAGGACCTGAAGGTCCTCGAGATCCTGCCGCACCACGAGGACGGCTTGTGCAGCGGTGCGGGTGGCGGGTTCCCCGCGGTGTATCCGGAGCAGGCGAATGGCGTCGCCCAGCGCCGCCTCGATGCGGCGGAAGAGACCGGGGCGACGAGTCTCGTGACGACGTGTCCCCACGCCGAGCTGCACTTCGAAGGAATCACGAAGAAGCGCAACATGACGCTGAGCATCGTCGACCTGGCGGAGATGCTCGCGAGCGCCCTGTGAATCCGCGTCCGGCGACTGCGCCAGGCGTGGAGAATCAGATCGTGAAGCTCAGGCCGCAGGAACACGAGTGCTTCGCGTTCGGGTTCGTGATCTTGAATTGGCCGCCGAGTAGGTCCTCTTCCCAGTCAAGCTTGGACCCATTCAGGTACGTTAGGCTCTTCGGGTCGACGAACACCTTGACGTCCGCTTCCGACACGATCACGTCCGTGGACCGCGCGGCGTCGGCCATGTCCATCCGGTACTGCATGCCGCTGCAACCGCCCGCGATGATCCGCAGGCGTAACGCGCCCTCGGGCTTGTTCTCCTTTTGCCGCAAAAAGCGGATGCGCCGCACCGCACTCTCTGTGATGCGGACTTGCATCTCCTCAGAGGCCATCACGTCGCTCGCGTCCCGATACGTTCGAACGCGGGTCTTCGACTTAAGCCTTCGTACGAGAGTCGCGTCGTGCACGCGTTGTGAGTGTCCTTCTCGTCGCGAATGACCATAGATTTATATAACAACGTTATAGTGTCCATGATGCCTTCGAGAAAACGGGAGGCTGACCGATGGTATCCAAGAGCGTACTCCAGGAGCAGATGTCGAAGCAGGAGTACAAGTATGGCTTCGTCTCGGACATCGATGAGGAGCTCGCACCGAAGGGCCTGAACGAGGACATCGTGCGGCTCATTTCTCGGAAGAAAAAGGAGCCGGAGTGGCTGCTCGAGTGGCGCCTCCGGGCGTACCGCCACTGGCTGACGATGAAGCAGCCCACGTGGGCGAACATCACGTACGGGCCGATCGACTACCAGGACGCCCACTACTACGCCGCGCCTAGGAAGCAGCCGAAGAGCCTCGACGAGGTCGATCCGGAGATCATGTCCCTGTACGCGAAGCTCGGCATCCCGCTCGCGGAGCAGGAGCTCCTCGCCGGCGTGGCGGTCGACGCGGTCCTCGACAGCGTCTCCGTGGCCACGACGTTCAAGAAGAAGCTCGAGGATCTCGGGATCATCTTCTCGTCCTTCTCCGATGCCGTCCTGGAGCACCCGGACCTGGTCCGCAAGTACCTCGGGTCCGTCGTGCCGTTCAACGACAACTTCTTCGCCGGTCTGAACTCCGCCGTGTTCAGCGACGGCTCCTTCGCGTACGTACCGCCGGGCGTGCGGTCCCCGATGGAGCTGTCCACGTACTTCCGCATCAACGCGAAGTCCACGGGCCAGTTCGAGCGTACCCTGATCATCGCGGATCCCGGCGCCTACGTGAGCTACCTGGAGGGCTGCACGGCCCCGATGCGGGACGAGAACCAGCTCCACGCCGCCGTCGTGGAACTGATCGCCCTCGACGACGCGGAGATCAAGTACTCCACGATCCAGAACTGGTACCCGGGCGACAAGCAGGGCAAGGGCGGCATCTACAACTTCGTCACGAAGCGCGGCAAGTGCCTCGGCGTGAACTCGAAAATCTCCTGGACCCAGGTGGAGACGGGCAGCGCGATTACATGGAAGTATCCGAGCTGCATCCTCCAGGGTGACAACTCCCAGGGCGAGTTCTACTCCGTCGCGGTCACGAACAATTACCAGCAAGCCGATACCGGGACGAAGATGATTCACATCGGGAAGAACACGCGATCGACGATCATCTCGAAGGGCATCTCCTCGGGCCACGGGCGGAACACGTACCGCGGCCAGGTGCGCATCTTCAAGGGCACAAAGAACGCCCGCAACTACTCCCAGTGCGACTCCCTCCTGATCGGGTCCGAATGCGCCGCGTTCACCTTCCCGGACATCCAGGTCCAGGAGCCGACGGCGCAGATGGAACACGAAGCATCGACCTCGAAGATCGGGGAAGAGCAGCTCTTCTACTGCCAGACCCGCGGCATCACGCCGGAAGACGCCACGAACATGATCGTGAACGGCTTCTGCAAGCAGGTCTTCCTGAAGCTCCCGATGGAGTTCGCCGTCGAGGCGCAGAAGCTGATTGGCGTGAGCCTGAACCTCGAGGGCACGGTCGGCTGAGCGAGCCCGGTGGAGTGGGAGGAGAACCCATGCTCGAAATCAAGAACCTGCACGTGAAAATCGGCGACAAGGTGATCCTGAAGGGAATCAACCTCTCGATCAAACCCGGCGAGGTCCATGCGATCATGGGCCCGAACGGGAGCGGAAAGACGACCCTCGCCCAGGTCCTCGCGGGCCGTGTGACGTTCGAGGTCACGCAGGGAAAGGCGCTCTTCGAGGGCAAGGACCTCCTCACGATGAAACCGGAGGACCGCGCCCGGGAGGGGATCTTCATGGCGTTCCAGTATCCCGTGGAAATCCCCGGGGTCAGCAACGCTTACTTCTTGAAGGCGGCCCTGAACGCGATTCGCAAGTACCGCAACCAGGACGAGATCGACGCGATGGACTTCATGGCCCTCGTCCAGGAGAAGATGAAGCTCCTCGGCCTCGATGAGACGTTCATGAAGCGCGGACTGAACGAAGGGTTCTCCGGCGGCGAGAAGAAGAAGAACGAGATCTTCCAGATGGCCGTCCTCGAGCCGAAGTTCTGCGTCCTCGACGAGACGGACAGCGGGCTGGACATCGACGCGCTACGGCTCGTCTCAGAGGGGATTAACGCGATGCGAAGCCCAGCTCGATCGATGCTCGTCGTCACGCACTACCAGCGGCTCCTGGAATACGTCATTCCGGACGTCGTGCACGTCCTGGTCGACGGCAAGATCGTCAAGTCGGGAGACGCGGACCTCGCGCGGAACCTCGAGAAGCACGGGTATGGCTGGATCCTCGAGGAGGCTCCGAAGCCGCAGCCCGCGGTCCGCTAGGAGGACGGTGTCGTCCGTGGCGGTCGCGCTCGAGCCGGTCCAGATGTATGCGGCCGAGTTCGACTCCTTCGAGAAGACCCTCGATCCCGCGGAGCCGGAGTGGCTTCGCCGCGCCCGGAAGGCCGCGATCGAGCGCTTCCAGCAGATCGGCTTCCCGACCCTTAAGCACGGGGAATGGAAGTACACGAACCTCACGCCGGTCCTGAAGGTGTCCTTCAAGCCCGCGATCCTCGGCCGGCCCGACGGCGTCGTGCGGGAGCGACTCGAGCCCTACACGTTCGGCGTCCTCAAGGCGAGTCTCCTCGTTTTCGTGAACGGGCGGTACGCGCCGAAGCTCTCGTATCTGCGCCCGCTACCGGAGGGCGTGCGCGCCATGAACATGGCGGAGGCCCTGCGGGAGGACGCGCGGGCCGTGGAACCGCACCTGGCGCGTCACGCACGCTACGACACCAATCCGTTCACCGCCCTCAACACCGCCTTCCTTCAGGACGGTGCGTTCATCGAGGTGCCCAGGGGCGTCGTGATCGAAGAGCCGATTCACCTGCTCTACGCCTCGACCTCGAAGGATGTGCCCCTCCTCGCGTACCCGCGGAACCTGATTGTCCTCGGGGCGCGGAGCGAGGCCACCGTCATCGAGACATACGCGGGCTGGGCTCCTGACGTCTATCTGACGAACGCGGTCACGGAGGTCGTCGCGGGCCCGGGGTCCGTCCTGGCGCACTACAAGATGCAGCGGGAGAGCGAGTCCGCGTACCACTTCGGCGCGATGGCGGTCGCTCAGGACCGGGACACGAACGTCGCATGCCACTCCATCTCCCTTGGCGCCGGGCTCGCGCGGAGCTACGTCGACACGATCTTCCGCGAGGATGGTGGCAGCCTCCTGCTGAACGGGCTCTCCATGACGTCGGGCACGCAGCAGGCGGACAACTACACGCGAATCGACCATTCGGCCCAAGCATGCACGAGCATGGAGCTGTACAAGGGCATCCTGAACGACAAGTCCCGAGGCGTGTTCAACGGGAACATCATTGTGCGCCATGGAGCCCAGAAGACGGTCGCGCGGCAGACGAACAAGAACCTACTCCTCTCGAGGGAGGCCTTCGTCGACAGCACGCCGGGCCTTGAGATTCTCGCGGACGACGTGAAGTGCACCCATTCGTCAACAATCGGCCAGCTCGACGAGAACGCGATCTTCTACCTGCGCACGCGCGGCATCGACGAGGAGGCGGCGCGGAACATCCTGACGTACGCCTTCGTGGGTGATGTCATGAACCACGTGAAGGTCGCCCCGATCAAGATCAAGCTGAATCAGCTCATCCTCTCGAGGCTGCCGAAGGGGGCAGCTCTCGGCGAGACCTTATGAAGCGCGACTCGGTTATGTTCGAACGCCCCGTCCGGGACGGACAAGGGGTTCCGTGATGCCCGACCTCCGCGAGCTCTACCAAGAGACGATCCTCGACCACAGCAAGAGGCCTCGGAACTTCCGCGAGATCCGGGATGCCAGCGCGACCGCCGCGGGCCACAATCCCCTCTGCGGGGACAAGGTGACCGTGTACTTGCGGCTCGACGACGGCCGCATCGCGGACATCGCGTTTCAGGGGTCCGGGTGCGCAATCTCGAAGGCGTCCGCGTCCCTCATGACGGATGCGGTGAAAGGCAAGACGACGGAGGACGTCCGCGTTCTTTTCCAGAAGTTTCACGAAATGGTCACGGGCCGCCCGGGGGATCCCGTGGACACGAAGACCTTGGGCAAGCTCGCGGTCTTGTCGGGCGTGTGCGAGTTCCCTGTCCGCGTGAAGTGCGCAAGTCTCGCGTGGCACACGCTCCAGGCCGCGGTGGACCAGAAGAAGGAGATCGTCTCGTTGGAGTGACGATGACGGCCGTGGAGCGTTCCCGGCCCCGCGTCGGGGAGCACCCCGCTGCCGTGATGATCGACTCGGTCCCTTCGGCGGATCGCGTGCGAGACTTCTCCGTGCGCCGACGCGAGCCGGAATGGATGCTCCGCTTTCGGCTCAAGGCCCTCGAGCGGTTCCGTTCGGAAGGCGTTCCCGCATGGGCGCATTTTCTCAACCGCGTCGAGTTCGATCGCTTCCTCGAGCCGGCGCCGGACCGACCATTGTCCACACGGCCTACGGATGCCGCGTTGGCGACCGGGTTCGCGGCTCTCGGGGAATCCGAGGCGGCATACCGTGTCGTGCGGCAGGAGTTGGAGACTCAGGGCGTTCAGTTCCTGTCGACGGAGGCTGCGTTGGCCGAGCATCCCGACCTGTTCCGCGAGGTGTTCACCTCCGCCGTCGCAATCGATGACAACCCACTCGCCGCCCTGAACGCGGCCCTGTGGTCCGGCGGTTCCTTCGTCTACGTGCCGCCTGGCGTCCGCGTAGAGGCCCCTCTTCAAGCGGAGATCCGGGCGGATTACGGGGAGGTGGAGCCGTTCGAGCGGCATCTCATCCTCGCGGACCGGGGCTCGGAGGTCACATACATCGAGGGGTGCAGCGCGCCGGTCTATACGCCCGACGAGCTCCATGTCTCCGCGATCGAAGTCGTCGCCCGTCCGGGAGCCCGCGTGCGCTACATCGCGATCCAGAACTTCTCGAAAAAGGTGGACAACCTCGTGACAAAGCGCGCAGTCGTCCAGGAGGGCGCGTCCGTCGAGTGGGTCGACGCGAACCTCGGTGCCCGCCGCATGTGGAAGGTCCCCGTTGCGGATCTCGTCGGGCCGGACGCCAGCGCGGAGATCATCGGGTTTGCGCTGGCGGGAAAGGGGCAGCATGTCGATGTCGGCGGGATTGTGCGTCATCGGGCGCCGCGCACCCGCTCGCGAATCGTCCAGCGCATGGTCGCCCGGGAAGGCGGCGAGGCGACGCTCCACACGGACGTCGAAGCGGCGAAGGGCGCCTCGGGCGCCTCGTCGTCAATCGATTGGTCCACCCTCCTGCTGGACTCCTTGTCGCGCACGGAGACGGTCCCCCGCATCGAACTCGACGAAGCGGATGCGGAGATTGCGCAGGAAGGGGTCGCACGCACCGCGAGCGAGGAGATGCTCTTCTACCTCACTTCGCGGGGGCTCACGCGCGACGAGGCCGTCCGCATGATTGTCCTCGGCCTGGCCGAAGTTGCCACGAAACGCATCCCATTCGAGTTCGCGATCGAGGTGAACCGAATCATCGAGCTGGACCTGGGAGAGGCCATAGGATGACGCTCCACGTCCCCGTGGCCCGCGTCGACGATTTCCCGTCGGGCACGATGCGGGGCGTGGACCATGGCGGGGACACGTACGTCGTGGCGAACGTCGACGGGACGTTCTGCGGCCTCGAGGGGATCTGCTCCCACGAGTACGCGGAACTGGCGGGCGGATTCCTCGCCGGGGACCAGGTCGTCTGTCCTCTCCACGCGTCCGCGTTCGACGTCCGCACGGGAGACGTACTGGGTCCTCCTGCGACGGAACCGATTGCAATCTTTCCCGTCGAAGTCATGGAGGGAGTCGTGTATCTCGTCCTCAACGAATGACACGGGACAGAAGCCTCAAGTAGCCCGCGCGTCATGGCAAGGTGGAAGCAGATGGCGAAGCCCGCAAAGGTCCTGCTGAACGTCCCCAAAATCAAGGGGGATTTCCCGATTCTGACGCGGAAGGTGCACGACAAGCGCCTCGTGTATCTCGACAGCGCCGCGACATCGCAGAAGCCGAAGCAGGTCATCGACGCGACATCGGATTTCTACGCCCGCTACAACGCGAACGTGCACCGTGCCATCTACGAACTCGGGGAGGAATCGACGCGGGAGTACGAGGGCGCGCGAGAGAAGATCGCGGAGTTCATCCAGGCGCGCTCGCCGAATGAAATCGTCTTCACGAAGTCGACGACGGAATCGATCAACGTGATCGCGTACGGATACGGCCTCAAAGGGAAGATCGA
>Ga0209619_10000263_pt1 | contig 35511 bp, 39 predicted proteins | sample Rifsed16ft3_FD_184011 | JGI IMG/M metagenome (GOLD analysis project Ga0209619, IMG submission 184011) | Soil microbial communities from Rifle, Colorado, USA - sediment 16ft 3 (version 2) | ecosystem: Environmental > Terrestrial > Deep subsurface > Rock core/Sediment | place: Rifle, Colorado... | reverse complement strand
AGGTGGACTCAAAAAAACGGTTTTCGAAACGAGCAGACCATTATGCGAAGTATCGCCCACGATACTCAGATGCGGTTCTGCATTATTTGGAACGCGAATTATCCTTTTCACAAGCGTCAATAGTAGCAGATGTGGGATCGGGAACGGGTATTCTTTCTGAGATGTTTCTCAAGAACGGGAACATGGTATTCGGGATTGAACCCAACGAAGACATGCGGAAGATGGCTGAAGCAAATCTCTTGATGTATCCCAACTTCAGAAGTATCAATGGTTCTGCTGAATCAACGACGCTCGCAAAGGATAGTGTCGATTTCATCACTGCAGCCCAATCATTTCACTGGTTTGACGCACCCCTGGCAAAAGTAGAGTTTCGCAGGATTCTAAGAAATGGGGGATGGGTAATTCTAATCTGGAATACCCGGAAGACTTCAACTCCATTTCTTCACGCGTATGATCAGATGGTTAGGGAAGCATCTAAGGAGAAGCGGAGAGTGCGGCATGAGGATTTGGATGACACAGCTCTAAGTAACTTTCTCGGAGACCATCGGGTCGTGAAGTTGCCAAATTTCCAGGAATTGGGCTATGAGGGCCTGGTTGGCCGTTTCCTCTCCTCGTCATACGCACCACTACCTGGCGAACCACGGTACGAACAAAAACTCGCCAAGTTAACCAAGATTTTCAATCGCTACCAAGCCAATGGAGTTGTGAGGTTCGAATACGAGACTGAAGTGTACAGTGGTCAGCTTTTCTAGTATGGTGTATGAAATCCGCAATCAACACGCCGTTCAACCTTGTAAACCCCCAAGCTGTGGCTCCGAGGCATGATTTCTTGACCGGAAACCTAGGGGTCAGACGGGCAAAGATCCAAATGCATTATCGGCGATGGAAAGGAAAGGGGGCTGCTTCCACATTGGGATCTTATGAAATTGAATCAGCCCTTGTTGACCTCTATTCTTATTTGATACAGAATTCGGCAGGAATCGAATGCCTTGCATGGGAGATGAGGATTCTTTGCCGCCCAGACCCCTCTATTCTACTATCGATAAGAGATTGTTTCGATACTTGGAAAATCAGCAAAACCCAAAGCGTATCAGAATTGAACTGTTTGAGCAAATTCTGTCGTTTTGTTATGAGTGTTCTATCCCGTTTCGTGTTCTGAACCGCTTTCTTCTTCCGCAGGGAGTCGCTGTCAGGATGGGCAATGGCAAGTAAGACAAGAGCTTCAGTTGTGTTCGATCGACCAAAGATTGGTCAAATTCCTAGAGAGGACTACTATGCTGAGCGCCAGAGGCGTTGGGTCTGGATCTTTCCGAAAATTGACAAACACTCGACCCTGAACCAGATCGTCGACTTGGACATTTTCTGTGGAATTCTCTTTTCACACAGCGTCAAGAAGCAGGGCGTCGCGAAAGCAATCATTCAGATTCTAGTTGAGGAAAAAAGAGCCATGTACCTCAGGGATCTTCACTTCAAAGTGCTAGAGAGAATCAAGGTGAGCGCCCAAACGCTCAGCGACACCTACAAAGCGATGCTGAGAAGTGGTCTCTTAGAAAAGAAGTACAGGAATGAGCCGACCAAGCTCAGCGTTCAGTTCTCAAATCGACTGAGAGATCTAGCTTCCTATTGGGACAATTACCTCATAGCCAAGAAAGCGAACTAGCTATCCAATTTTTTGGAGTGTTCATGATTACTCCAATTTTTTGGACGCTTAAGCGGTGTATCTTGTGTCCGCCTTAGTTGGCGGGGGTGGGGCTTGAGGCTGTGGAATCGGTGGCAACGGTGGAGGGATATTCAGACTTCTTGAGATCAGGATCGCGTCCGCCATCGCTGCATTAGAAACGGCCTGAACCAATTGGACGGGCGGAGCTTTCTGCGCCTTGTGATCTTCAATGATCTTCTGTGTTTCCTCACTTGCGCCACTAATCTTCGCCTTGCCCTTGATGCTGATCTGAGCAATGGATGGTACGAAGCTGACGGTAAAGATAAAGGGCGCATCCAACGACCCGTCTGAGCGTTGGTTGATATCGAGCATATTGATGTTGACCCCAATCTGGACCTGTGGCGGCATGGGTCGGTCGATCTCCCAGAATCTCTCGGCTGACATGCTTGTCACAAAGATGTTCACTTGCAGCAAGTAGCTTACACGACGAGTTTCATCGGAAGCGTCAATGCCGCTTTAAACGTTGTCACCTGTCTGCCATGAGTTCACATTTTGACTGCGCGAAATTGACTAGAACTTGCGTGGAACCCCTTTAGGGGGAATTCCGTCAGAATTTGCATCGGAATTTGAACCCGAAGTGGTCTTGAATGAAAGAAGCTGTCGCAAGTTTCGTGATAACGAAAAAGAGGATGCAAAACGGTCGGGTCTACGAGTCGCCGCGCATATACCTGCCCACCAAGCTTACCACAGACTCCAATTTCCCATTTCTTGGAGGGTCCGAGAAACTGTTCGTGAGAGTTGCAGGCAAGAGACTTGTGGTTGAGCGTGCGCCCAGAGAAATCCTGCGAAGGTTCGGGCGTTTACCGAAACCCAAGCGCCGCTCCAAGTCGCGGAGACACTAGTCCCCAACTGAGAAGTGCAGCCGGAACGTTCCCTCCGGCATTTCCTCGGCTCTGAGGTTGGACAGTTTCCCTATCTCTTTGATGTTCGCGACATGGGTCCCTCCACAGGGGATTGGCTCACAGCCCTCGATGGTCACTATCCGGACCTCATCAAGGTCGGGAAGCCTTTCGAAGTTAGGCGCATTTTCGAGGACGGCCTTACCCTCCCCGGGTTTGAGAAATTCGATTCTGACTTGACCGCCTTCGTTTATCATTTCATTGGCCACATCGTCGACTTGGCGAATGTCGTGTGGATTAGGAGGTTTTCCTCGGTATCCCACATAGCACGGTTCGTCGAGCCAGGAGTCTGTCGTTTCAACTCGCGCGAAGGTTGTTTTTGCGAGGCAATGGTCGAGGAGATGAGCAGCTGTATGCCTTCTCATAACTAGGTACCTGTAGCTCCAGTCCAACTCGCACGAAACGTGCCCAGTTGAAGGCGTCCCGGTCACGATTTTGCCCCAATGAACAACGACGCCTCGATGAAAGATCGCCTTCTTGATCTCCAAAGTAAACTGATCGGATGCCATCTTGCCGCGGTCAGAGGGCTGTCCCCCTCCTTTCGGGTGAAAAATTGTCTTGTCAAGGAGAAGATATGCGTGAGTTCGTTTTTCCGGGACGACCTTGATGACATTCGCTTCTGCCTTTGCGAGCTCCATTTGTTTCAGGTAGAGAAGCTCTGTTTTTGCAAGTCCAGAGGTTATCTCGTCGAGATTCATTGCTCGCACCCTCCCGCGGCTTGGGCGCGCCATCGGATTGGGGCCGCCTAGACGCTTATAAGAAAACGTTCTGTATAGGTCGGGCGCTGATTTGCGGTGAACTCCAAACAGATCGTAGCAGCCATTTCAGTGGTTGCTCTACTGGTCATCTTAGTATACCCTGCGCTCGCAGCGGGGGCTGTCGGAGTGCAGATTCGCTCTTCGAAGATGGAGAAAGCCGACTATGTCTTCGTTACGATTGGAGGCGTGTGGGTGCACCGGTCGGGGCAGTCTGAATCGGAAGGATGGCAGCTAATCTCAAATCAGTCGCAAACACTGGACTTAGTTACATTGGAAAACACAACCACGCTGTTCGGAAAGGGGCAGATCTCGCTGGGTGATTATGACACTGTCAGGATGGAGATATCCAACATAACCTGGGTCTTCAACAAGACAACGACGAATCTTGAGGTTGAGTCCTCACAGATTCAGTCGAACCTTGATTTCACTGTCCAGGCCGGCAGAGAAACAATAATCACACTTGTCTTGACCGGCCAGCACCAGGAGATACGTGGGACAAACTTCTTTGTCCCAACGCTTACCGCGACTCTGGGCTGAACCATTCCCCGTGCAAGAAAGCTAATCCAAAAATAGTCAACTTCATTGTAAGAGGCAGGGAACGATTTTGGCGATCGCCGGGAAAGAGCAACTGACTAAGATGATTCAGGCGTACAGGTGCATACACCCCTTCGATTATGCGCTTATGGATGGAGATGGGTATGTTCTCACAGTGCGGGATGAGACGACACTGCACTACCTTGAGCATCGCAATGTAGTCTCTTTTGAGATCGTCTTCACGCCACCCACCTACGTCTCACACCTTACTGCGAAGAGTAAGTATGGCAGAATGGGGCTGTCCTTCCTCAATGCCGCAAAGGTTCACAGCGGTTTCGTAGGGCGCCTAGCACTGGAGTTGGTCAACCTCAGTAACGGAAGACAAACGATTACGATCAAGCGAGGAGATCCGCTCATGCACATTGAGTATATCTCACGAGAAGGCAACCCAGCACCATACAAGGGCGACTATATGTTCCAATACATGACGGACGACGAAGTATCCCTTTACACCGGGATCCTGAAGGAGCATTTCAAGGGCCTATTCGATCCTGCGGAACTCGACAAAATGGCAAAAGAAAGAGTGCGTGGCTGACACTTAGCGACGTCCTAGTTTCGCCGCTTTCTTCTTAGCCCTGAACATGACCTGGATAACGACCACAAGTCCCAACGAGAGCACAACCACACCGGTCATAATCCATTCCTTCTGCCCAGTCCCGACGTCGACTCGAAGTATGTTCCCCGCGGCTTGCGCCAATCCTGGAATGATTATCTCAGCGCTGTAGGTGTAGCTTGAGAAAAGTGTCACACTCTTATTGAGTTGGGAAGCTTCGACTGATGCAGCGAATATCACCGGCGGAGTATATCGCCATGTCGTTGTATTATTCGAAAGGTTGTAGGTTCTCTCCCATTGGTCGATCGGGACATTCAGTGGTCTGAAGTCAAGGACTGTAAAGTTGCCTACGTAGTTTGCGGCCTCTGGACCAGTAACTGACTGCGTCTCGTCGACGAAGAAGTTGACCGCCCTTATGGTTGCGTTGGGGTCATTCACGAACAAGCTCGCGTTGGCATAGAAGTCCAATACCGGCCTAAAGTATTCTCTTCCGACTGTGTTGTAACTGAGATTGCCCGCGCGAAGATCAGCGGAAACGTTGAACATCCTCCATGTTGTGTTCACAGCCGCGATATCGCCCTTCCTCTCTGAGACTCCCACGATGCTCGTCGCGATAGTCAAATTGAGCCAAGTGGCATTCGACCAAACACGGATCGTCAAAGCTGAGAATGATGCAGAGGGATCAACTTTTCTCAGCGCATCGTTGAAGGCAGCAGACATGTTCGAGTTCTGTGATGCATCAAGAGTGATCGACTGGTTTACGAACTTCGTCATGTTCTGGTGAACGGAGAGGTTCATGCTAGTTTGAAATTGTTCCTTGTCGAAGGTCGCAGTGATATTTGATGCAGAGACCGGCGCGGCGTACACAGAAGCCAGAACCAAGAGTAGAATGATGATCGCTATTGTCCGCAAGACTTGACACTGCTCGTCTCATTGATACAGATGTAGCGCAACCAAACCGACGATTACTATTTAAGGTTCAAAGAAACCGGATCCGTGCATCAAGAACTAGGGTCCACCGCTCTTGATCCTCTCTGTTAGTTTCGGGATGACCTGGTAAAGATCTCCGACTATGCTATAGTCGGCTATCTTGAGTATTGGTGCTTCCTTGTCTTTGTTGATCGCGACGATGAGTTTGGAGGTCATTATCCCAACGGTGTGTTGGATCTGGCCTGAGATACCAACGGAAACATGAAGTTTCGGCTTGCACCTTTTTCCGGAAATTCCGACCATCCTGTCCTCGGAGAGCCAGTGAAAGTCTGATGAGAGTGCGCGTGTGCAGCCTAGTTCCGCCTTCAATGCTGTGCAGAATTCGTTGATCATCGCCAGGTCCTCCTTCTTCCCTATGCCCTGACCCACGCATACTAAGTTCTCAGCTGATTCTATGCTGACCGCCTCTCCAGCCTTCTTTCTTCTTTCCACAACCTGCAGTCGCCGGGACGGAGGCTTCAGGTCGATCGTAGTGACTTTGCCTGTTGCGGGAGCGGGATTAGCTTCGAATGTTCTTGGCGTTATGGAGACCACTTTTTTCTTGGTTTTGATGGTTTCCGTCGATACCGTGTTCCCACCAAGCGAGTACCTTTCGATGACAAGAGCGGATTCTTTCGTCGACAGGCCAATCGCGTCCGTTACGCATCCTGCTTGAAGTTTCTGAGCTACCCGCCCTGCAGTCTCTTTGCCGAGTTTGCTTGAGCCTATCAGCACGATATCTGGACCATTCCCCTTAGTGAGCTCGAAAAGGGCGTGCGAATATGTCTCTGCGTCAAGGCCTGACGGGTCGATGTTGGGAATCGCGACAACCTCTTGTGCCCCGTACTCAAAATACTGCTGCGCTTTCTTATCATTAACATTTCCAAAGACTAAGGCGGAGATGTTTAACCCGAGCTGTTTGGCGAGTTCTCGGCCCTTTGTTAGGAGCTCGAAGATTCCGCTATCATGGTGTGATGAGACTAGGATCCCTGGGTTCATGATACGGCACCCTCCTTCCGAAGGGCATCAACAAGTTTTGCAATCGCTTCATCCACTTCCCCTTCGAAAATGATCCCTTTTCGTTCCTGTTCTGGAGCAACATTACTAATGACTTGAATTCCTGACGCCGCAGAACCGAGCCTGTCGGGAGTCATTCCGAGGTCTTCCAAGGACCAGACGTTGAGCGGTTTCCTTGAGGCACGCAGGATCTGCGTGAGCGGTGCTCTGCGTGGTTTATTGATCTCACTTGTTACGGAGATCGCCAGTGGCATGTTCGTTTTCACGACTTCAAGCGCGTCTTCCATATCTCGTACAGCAGTGACCGTGTTCCCTTGAACCGAAAGCTCCCTTACGTATGTGATCTGGGGAATGCCAAGTATTTCCGCAAGTCTGGACCCGGTCTGACCAGAGTAATTGTCAGCCGAGCCTTCTCCGACAAGTATGAGCTCATATGAACCGATTTTCCCGACTGCCTCAGCCAGCACCAATGCGGTGGTTGCTGGATCGGAACCATCACAAGCTGGGTCAATGATTATGGACGCGTCGTCGGCGCCCATCGCCAGTGCTTCCAGAACGGTCTCTTTGAGCTTGGCGGAGCCCACTGATACGACTGTGACTTTTGCTCCGTGCTTTTCCTTGATTCTCACAGCCTCTTCGAGCGCATTCTTGTCCATGTCACCAAATAGGACGGGCAGGCCTTCTAGGACGGGCTCGCGCGTGTCTCGCTTTATTCTAATCTGTTGGAGATCAACGACTTGTTTCATGCAGACAATTATGTTCAATGAATCTTCACTCATTGTCTGTTTGAGCGGGGCAAGATATCCCGCCAAGATGACCCTTTCGCCTGATTATCTCAACTGAAGCGATACTGGACTCCGAAACCAGCCTTAGGGTAATGCCAGCTGAGCGCTTCTTCTATGCATGCGATGACACAGACACCACACTCCAGACAACCATCAGGGTTGGGACGCACATCACCATTCGGATCCAACGAGTAGACCTTCGCCGGGCAAACGAAGAGACAGTACTTTGGTTTGCATTTCGCGCGGCAGATTTCCTGATCTATCTTGATATGACCTTCTTTCTCCACTTTGAACACGTTCTTTCCAAGCTTGTCTTCAATCTTCATGTTGCACACCTCTATATTCTCAAGAAGCCCAGCGCGTCTCTCAGCGCAGACCAACTCAGAAAATTCTTTCTGACATGCTTCAGCGCGGTCGATGAAAGCTTTGGTTTGGCATTTGACCCAACCCACATCAGGTCTTCTAGTATTGCGGCGACAACTTGCGGATACTTCTCGAATAGTCGCCGGTTGCTCAACACTTTCCAAACGTTCCTAAATGTACGGAGATCCTTCATGACGAAAGAGTCGTTCAACATACTTTCGTATTCTGCCAGCGACACAGCTGAATAGTCTCCTCGTTTCTTTGCAGCCTTGATCGTCTGCGCTGCCATCGCTCCTGAAGCGATCGCAAGGTCCATTCCTCTGACAATGATTCCCATGTTCAGGGAGAATCCGGCGGCGTCTCCAACAACTATGATTCCGTCCGCGTACAGCCTGGGTATGGCCTGGATCCCCCCCTCTGGAATCGCGTGCGCAGAGTACTCGACTGTCTCGCCGCCTTCAATGATCGATGCGATTTCGGGGCGCTGCTTGAATGATTCCATTAGCTCTGATGGATCGAGATGATCTGAGCGTTTCATGAGGCTCCCGATGCTGACTACGATTCCTATCGAGACGCTCTCTCGATTTGTGTATAGGAAACCACCTCCAGTCATGCCTTTCGTGAGACTTCCAAAGTACAGTTGAGCGCATCCTTCATCGCCATGGAGGTTGAATCTGTCTTCGATCACCCTTCTTGGCAGCTCAACGGTTTCTTTTACGCCTACTGCGAAGTGGTCGGGATTGTGTTTAGGTCGCAGACCTGTTTCTTCGGCTATGAAGGACATTGCGCCGTCTGCTGCGACCACAACATTCGCCGCTATCTCTTCACCTTCGGCTTTGATTCCGGTGATTCTGCCGTTTTCTCGCCGAAGCCCTTCGACTTTGTACTTGGGCACGATTGCTGCACCAGCAGCAGCCGCCTTCTCCGCTAGCCACTTGTCGAAGACCGGTCGAATCAGCGTGTAACTGTGATGGGGTTTCTTGGTGAACGCGTCTGATCGTAGTTCCATTGTGACGGATGAATCATCAGACAGCATCGTTAGTTTTTCTTTTGCGACGTATCGCTCGAAGGGGGCTTCGTCCAAAATCTCGGGCATATATTGCCTGATGGGATTCATGTACAATCGCCCGCCTGTGACGTTCTTGCTGCCCGGATAATCGCCTCGTTCAACAACTAGTACGTCTATGCCTGCTTTCGCGAGGTTATGCGCGCAAGTTAGACCTGCGAGGCCTGCTCCTACGATGGCGACGTCAACGCGCTCCACGATTGATCTCCAAATCCCACCTTAGGATTCGCCCTTGCCCATAAGCTATGGATTGGCAAGAGGCTCAGGGTTCTAGCGGTAGGGAACCGCCACGTCACCCATGAGTTCGCGGGAGATGATGATTTTCATTATGTTGGCTCCTCCCTCAGCGCCAACAACGTAGGACATGAGTCCTCGCATGCACATCTCTAGTGGAGTCTCTTTGCTGTAGCCTAAGGCGCCGTGATACATCATCGAGTGCTTCACTATATCCAATGCGAGCAGCGGTCCTCTTAGTTTGCACATGGCAATTGTCTGGTTGATCTCTTTGTTGCTGAAGCTGCCGTCTTTGTAGTGTTGGTCAATCATCCATGCTCCCTTCAGCAGAAGATTCTTGGTCAGCTCTAATTCAGTGAAGTCTTCAGCGATCTCGAAGGAAATTCCTTCGAATTTTGCAAGTGGTTTGCCGAATAGTACGCGGCGTTTCACATATTCGGCTCCGAGTTCCAGGCATTTCTCAGCTCCACCGAGGCAAGCAGTGGCGACGAGGGTTCTTGCGACGTTGAAGCCTTCCATGTTGATGTAGAAACCTCTGTTCTCCTCGCCTAGCACGTACTTGGCGGGTATCTTGACGTCTTTGAATGTGAATCCGCCCGTGGACAAGCCCATGCGTCCCATGTCTCGAAAGAGAGTGGACGACACGCCTGGGAGCTTTGCCGGGATATAGGCGAATGTCATGCCCTTTGTGCCAAGTTCAGGGGCGGTTCGGAATAGGGTCAAGTGTCCGCCTCCTCGCCTCGTCGCCTCCGTCACTCCGCTGATGTATGTCTTCTCTCCGCTGATGACGTACTCATTGCCAATCTTCTTGGCGACAGTCTTGATGTTCCCAAGATCAGATCCACCGCCCGATTCAGTGGTGGAGATTCCAACAAACCATTTCCCAGAAGCAACGTTTGGAAGAAGTTCCTTCTTCAACTCCTCAGTCCCGTGTCTGACAACTAAGTAGCTCCATCCAAGGTTCAACAAGGTATACACAGGGAGCGACATCGAAAGTTCACCACGCGCGATCTCGTGAACAGCAAGCATTGCATAGACCATTTCTTCGCCAGGACTGGCAGATCCGCCGTATTCCTCAGGAATTGTGACGCCAAATATTCCAAGTTCAACCATCTCTTTGATGATCTCCTCAGGAATCCCCGCTTCTTTCTCATCGATCTCGCGGGATCTTGGGAATACTTTCTCCTCGCAGAATGCTCTGACTGTCTTCTTGAACAATTCCTGCTGTGGGGTGAGTCTGAAATCCAATTTACATTCATCCGGTACGCGCTCAACAGGCCTGCAAAATATGGAGTCTTGGACTATAGAGTATAGTGATTCCTTATGTCTGGTGTAGGTGTCCTGGAACATTAGAGTCTAGATCGTCGAGGGATGGTTGTGAGTGTCATGGTCCAGACACACGATAACCAGAACAACCTCTGAAAGACGCCTGGCATAGTTCGGACGAAAGAGAGCTTGACTTCCTACTTCTGGCCTCCCACTAGTGCCACTACCCCGAGTGTTATCTTCTCAGAAAATGTCCGTCGAAAACCATGTCTTGACAACATTCTACAGGTCTCGGTGGGCGGGGCAGACAGTTGAATCGATTTTGCCAGGTACGCGAGAGTTCGGCGCCAGCTGCCCGAAACCAGTCGGCCTAAAGTTGGCAGTACGTTGAAGACATGAAACATGTACACCTTCCTAATGACCCAATTGTCAGGAATCACAAAATCCACGGACAGAAGCCACCCCGATTTGGTCAGCGTCCTGTGGGCCTCGCTAAACACGCTTGATTTGTCGCCGAAGTTGCGCAGCGCTAATCCGACCGTTTCGTATTCAAAGGTCCTATCGCGGAAAGGCATGAATTCTCCAACAGCCCGTACAAACTCCACAGAGCAGCGTGTTCTCCTCGCATGCTTCTTTCTGATGGCCGTCCGTAACATCGACGCGCTCGGATCCAGTCCAATGATAAGGCTCTGGGAGCTCATTGACCTAGACACGGCGAAAGTCACCAGTCCTGTCCCACATGCAAGATCTAAGATGCGCCTCGATCTAGGATAGTAAATCCTAGACGACATGCGCCTTCTCCACGTCCAATCTAACCCTAACGTCATCACGTGGAGAAGTGCGTTGTACTCTTTCTCCACATCGGTAAAAATCACTCTTACAAATCTTGCCTTCTCGACAAATCTCGTCGGAATTTCCAAGAAAGACAGCCTTCACAACGCAAGAGCAGTGCATCATTTGATTAATTTGCTGACGATTAACCCAATAGCAGCAAGATCCACGGCAACTACGATCAGCTTCAGTGACTTTTCAGGTCTTGCGATAAGTTCAGCGGTAGTCATGTTCAGCCTCGTGCTGTCCGCGAATCGCATCTCTGTTAAGGCGCTCTTCCGTCTGTAATCTTTGCACCACCGCGAGAGGTTGATTTCGATACCTGCCGTGGCAGCCATTGCCAGCGCTAATAGGACGCCGACGGTGGTTATTGTCAAGGCGTTCACGTAGTAGCTTATTATCGTTGGAAGGGCTGCCCATGAGAACGCAAATGATAGGTCGCTGTGGAACCTTCCGCCAGCGAGATTGGTGTTATAGGCGAACAGGAAGAAAGTTTCTAGAAAGATGAACGCTAGTAGCACCAGTGGGGCGAGGATGGCGCTGGACGTTGCATACAGTACAGCCATACCATACGCGCCGATTAAGATCGCCCCAATCAAGGGCATGAGAAATAGAATTTCCAGTTCACGTTTGTTCAGTGCTTCTCCCCAATGCCTCGCATGCAGTTCGTTCAAAGCATGAGCCGAAAGTCCTAGTCCCAGAAAGTAGGCCAATAGGGTTAGGATCACGCGGTTCGGATAGAAAGATGGTGAAACAGCAGCGCCAATCAGAACATATGAGAGAACCATTGAAGTGTAGGGCAAATGCATGATCGTATACAGCTCCCGAAACTTGCTGCCGCCTCGGGCATACCAAGATCCTTCCCCTTTCAAGTGCCTCTGTCTCCCTCAATGAGGAATATGTGCAAAGAATGTGGATCAACCTTGCTAAGAACTTCTGGCTGCTCTTGCTATTTCATGAAATGTGGATCCGGTCTGGCGTAAACTCAAAGTCGGCGAGAACTTCCAAGTCACTCTGGAGAAATAAGGCCCTTTTCGTGCGTGTGGTTATAACGGTGCGCACACACACGAGGGCGCGAACGAAAACTGCTCTTCTTGCGTTCAGTGGGAACAGATCTGAATGTATTCGAGTTGTTCTCAAATCGCTTCTCGCGTCAAGAACGATATGCCGGCCAGGGCGACAATCGACAGCGCTGATTCAGCAATTAAGATCAATGCGAATCTTATTGTCAAACTCAAAGCAAAGAAGACGAAGAGTAATGAATGATAGTCAAGAGGACCAAGCTATTCCGAAGGCGGAAGTAGCTTTAGCCGTGAGCCTTCGTCGTCTTCCTTCTTTTTCTTCTTCTTGTCTTCATCTCTTGAGGTTGAGGCAATTAGATCACAGGCCCAGAAATCCGTAATTCTCTTTCATAATTCCTTATTATCATAGCGCGGGTTCCTCCGCAACTAGTCTGATCTGTTCCAGAGAGTGAGTAGTACTTCTGTCCTATAGTAGTTCTGTCCACTTCTCTGGTTTCTCTATGACCTTGACTTCGCTGACCGTTCGCATCATCCTTGACTTTTGAGGCCTTGTCTGATCGATCATGTCCCAAGTCTTGAGAGTCCATTCCGCTAAAGCCTTGCAGTCACGCATCTTGTCTAAGGAGGCCCAGTCGGGCGCATCCCACCAATCCTCAGCATCATAATCGCCAAAGCTTAGAATCGTGGTGTATGTGTTAAGGTACTTGAGGCCAGTTTCCTTCTCTATTTGAGAAGCCAATAGCTTTGCCTCGTCTGATTTCAACCATTTTACGTACTCTGCAACTTTTCCTGGTTTTCCATAATAGCTCCATACCCAATATATCGCCATATTTCCCTCCCCGATCTCCTTGTTCGACACATATGATCTAATTAAGGATACTCGGTCCGGGCATGAGAATTTGAACTCCAGTTTTGTGTGTGTGGGTCTAGTGGTGCGCGCACACACACACAAGAAAACCGTCTAAGTTCAAGTGACGATCCTCACGCGACAGGTAGTGAGCCCCTACCATATCTCGAAAGTCACAAAGCTGACCATTGCGCTTAAACCTCCGCTTCTATGAGAGAACATCAGAAGAAGGCAATTGCCCAGACGTAGTGGTCGGCAAAGAAGAAAGCGAACACGAATCGGCGAAAGGGAGCGGAAGCGGAAAGCCAAGATGGGGCCTATTCAGTCACATAGGTCATAATTTCGGAAAAACGAAACGACAAATAAAGACAACAACTCGATCTAGCATTGGGCGTCGATAGCTCTAGACATGCCAGATTGGCCAACCGCTTGCTCAATGGCGAAGTTGCGTGAACTTTGCTGATCAGATCCTTGGTAAGGATTGATTTCCAGAGGGAACAGGGATAGTCACTCAGGAATCAAAATGAGGCTCGGCATGTCTCAGGAACTTGTCCGCGCTACAACGGCAAAGGAAAGGTGCCTAGCCAAAACGTACGCATATTTCGGGCGTGGACCTGCCACGAACGCAAGTGAACACGGAAGAAGAAAGAAACGTAATGAGCTCAGAAAAGAATCGAAGCGGTAATTCGTCTCAAGTCAAACGGATGTGACTTTTGGAATGCGCCTTGATCGAGCAACTCCTCCAAACCATCATAATCATATGCCAATTCACAACACCTGTAGTCCTATAGTACATTGTAACAGTATTAGTCAAGCAAATGGATTCTCGATATGACGAAACTGAATAGATGATTCATTCACGAAACCACGAAAGCTTGCTGGAATTTTCTCTGTTCTATGCCGTCGGCTCCTTGGACACGTTGCATTGGTCTGGTTGACGTCTGCCTCTTACGCAGCTGATGCCAGGTGGGAGCTTCAGAGATGGTCGGTTTGAAGGGTGATTCTTGTGTGTGCACGCACTATGAGAAGTTGACTCCGAAACGTCCTCTTGGCATATACCGTGTTCTTGAGCCGCTAGAGCCGGATTTCTACAAACTACGTCCTCACGACGTTAGAGTGTGTCCGCGACCTTCTTGCTCCCCTTGTCCGCTCTCTCTTCTTTCCCATTGTTTTCTTCCTTCTTCCGCTTTTCTGACCCGCTGGATATGTGTCTACGATTCTTCTTGCTCCTGTTCCTAACTGGGGTTAGACCAATGCCCCCGCGTTTCGCTTTGCCTTCAAGCAAGGTGAGGTCAAAGTCAATCTTCTTCCTCCTCTTGCGGCCAACTTTACTTTCCTTCCATCCCAAGATGGTTCAACGACAAGTACGTAACCAGACCAGATTTAGGTTCTGGCAGCGCACGCATGCGCGTACGTTGCACTCGGTGTTGAACTGCTGAGAACTTACCGGAGCGGGTCTGCGCCGATTCAGGATAGGGGGGTTACATCATGCCTGGGGGCATTCCGCCAGGCATTCCGCCGGGGCCTCCTGGGGGTCCGCCTTCCTTCATGCCTTTCGAGGAGAGGACGTCATCTATTCGCAGGAGCATGCAGGCGGCTTCTGTGGCGGATTTGACGGCTTGCTGTTTCACCCTGAGTGGTTCGACTACGTTATCCGCGAGCATGTCAGCGATCTTACCGGTCTCAACTTGGACCCCGAACCATTTGTTTTCTGGGTTTGCGTGTTTTGATCTGAGTTCGACCATTATGTCGATTGGGTCGAGTCCGCTGTTTTGAGCTATTGTGAGGGGGATGGCTTCCAGTGCTTCGGCGTAGGCTTCGATGGCGAGTTGTTCGCGGCCTCCAACTTTCAGGGCGTAGTCGCGAAGTTGCTTTGCGGTTTCAGCTTCTGGAGATCCTCCACCAGCGACGATTTTGCCATCCTCAACAGCGTTCCTGACGACGCAGAGGGCGTCGTGGATAGAGCGCTCAGCTTCGTCCACAACATGATCGGAACCGCCCCGGATCATCACGGTGACCGCGTGAGGGTCTTTGCAGTCGCGAACAAAAACTAATTTGTCGTCTCCGATCTTCATTTCTTCGACGAGTTTTGCTTCACCGAGCCCTTCGGAGGGTATGTCTTTCGTGCTGGCTTGTATGGTTCCGCCGGTGGCTTTGGCGAGTTTCTCCATGTCACCACTGCTGACGTTCTTGATTGCCATTATGTTCTTCTTGGCGAGGAAGTGCAGTGCCATGTCGTCAACGCCTTTCTCGCAGAAGATCACGTTGGCCCCGCTCTTTCCAACCCTTTCGGTCATTTCGCGGAGCATCGATTCTTCTTCGTCGAGGAAGCCTTTCATTTGGTCTGGTGAATTGATGTTGATCTTGGCGTCGAACTCGGTCTTCTCGATCTCGAGTTTCGCGTTGACTAGGGCGATCTTCGCGCCTTTCACTTGTTTTGGCATTTGGGGGTGTGCGATCTCTTTGTCGACAACGATGCCCTTGATGAGTTCGCTTTGCTCCATGCTCTCGCCCTTTTTCTTCAAGACTTTGATTCGGTCTATGTCCGCGGTGATCTTGCCATCTCTCTCTTCCATGATTTGACGGATGGCTTTCGTGGCTAGTGTTCCGAGGTGTTCGCTCGTTCCCACAGTTGCCTTTGTGCCCATCGAGGTCATTGCAACGAGCTTAAGCATCTTTTCGTCGTCAGATTGTATGTCAATTGATAGGCTTTGAAGGATCTCCAAAGCTTTCGCGGCAGCTTTCTTGTAGCCTTCAACGATTACGGTCGGGTGGACCTCTTGATCCAGAAGCTTCTCTGCCCGCGTCAAGAGTTCGCCAGCGAGAACGACGACGGTCGTCGTACCATCCCCCACCTCACTGTCTTGGCTCTTCGCTACCTCAACGAGCATTTTGGCAGCGGGATGTTGAACATCCATCTCCTTCAGTATGGTAGCTCCGTCGTTTGTTATGACCACGTCACCCATGCCGGATACCAGCATTTTGTCCATCCCTTGGGGGCCGAGCGTGGTCTTGATGGTTTCAGTGATGACTTTCGCGGCGAGTATGTTATTCCGTTGCGCATCCTTTCCCGTAGTACGTTGGGAACCTTCTCTCAGAATCATAACTTGCATTCCTTGTGTGGACATTTTGGATCATCAAACTTGTTACCTAAGGTAACACTTCTTATATAAAACCTCTCGCTTTGGTTCTGTCAAATTCATGTCGGGCGCTTTCTCCTGTCAATATTCGTCGGGCGTACGGCATTCTGGATAAACGTCAGCGACTTGTTTTCTCTCTCGACTTCGATACCTTCAACTTCTGAGTGCGTGTGTCCGTCTAGGGCTTCATGTGGTCGTCCATAGTAGTGGTATGAAAACTTAGGGGGGTCGTTCGATAGCTTGCCTGATTTCTTGAATCTTTTCTGGCAGAAACGGATTTTGTTTCCAAGTTTTCGTTATGTCTGCTATGGCAAAGGGTTCGCGCTGTATGGACTCAACCTTCTCGACAACCATATCTTGCGTATCACACTTTAGGAGAGCGACGAAAACGTAGTTTGGTGAACCGCTCTTCACGAGGAGACTTGCAACGACATGGGTCTCGTATCGGTATACATGCGGCGTGTACTGTTTTTGAGGTGCCTCTATTACTTTGGCTAGGTCGAGAGCCATGCACCATAGTACTAGCGTTTGACTATTTTCGACTTGCGTTCTGAATAGTGTTAGCCATTTGCTGTTACCCGCTAGCTGGTGCGAGTAGACTTGAGCTCTTTTTTCCGTGTGTGTGGGTCTAATGGTGCGAGCGACTGAATTTGAACCGTCATTTAGTGTGTTTGGGTATAGCGGTGCGAGCAACAAAACTTGAACCTGCTGCCCCTTTCAACTGCCCGTACCCCTACTTGGGTAGCGGATCACACGAGGAATACAGCCTAAAGCAAACGTGGCGCAATTAGCGCACTTTCGTGCCCGCGGGTACATCCTCGTCAATGGTCAACCAGATCGGTTTGCCTTGAAAATCAGCGGCGAGCAGCATTACTTCAGATTTCACGCCTGCGATCATCTTTGGCTCCATATTCGTTAGAACTATCACGCGTTTTCCGAGAAAGCTTTCTGGCTCGTAGAATTCAGCACCACCAGCAATCGCTGTTGCTGTCCGATCGCCAGTGTCTACTTGAACCTTGAGGATCTTCTTCATGCCAGGTATCCTTTCAGCTGCAGTGATCTTACCAACCATTAACGTCAATTTCTCAAAATCCTTGAAGGTAATCTGACTCAACCCAAGCCACCATGTTGCAGGGTGTTACTTTTTCAGTATCCGGATCAGTTCTTCTGCGACCATTGTGCTCTCGAGTCGTTGACAGTCGACTGTTTGTGCACCGATATGGGGCGTACAGACGACGTTTGACATATGAGTGAGCTCCTTTTCCCAGTCATCGACTGGAGGTTCCTTGTGGAAGACATCGAGCCCTGCGCCCGCCAATTTACCCGATTTCAATGCGTCAAGCAATGCTTGTCCATCGATTATGTCACCGCGAGACGGGTTGATCAAAATGGCACCATTCTTCATTTCGCGTATCGCCTTCTCATTGATTAGATGATGAGTGGACGGTAGGTATGGCACGTGGATGGTGACTATGTCTGCTTCTTTCAGAAGATTCGCCAATTCTGGCACGGCGCGAAAGCCCATCTCATGGGCCTTCTGAGACACGTCGATGACATCGTAGCCGATGGCCTTTGATCCGAAGCCCTGTACGACGATACGGGCAACTTCAAGGCCAATGCGACCCGCTGCGCCCACCACACCCACCGCTTTTGATTTGAGTTCGGAACCCATCAGTTCACTCTTGATCCATCTGCCCTCCTTCATTGCGCCGTCAGCGTGAGCAATCTTGCGCAACACGGAAAGCATCAAGCCGATTGTCAGCTCGGCCACACTCGTAGTCGGGGCGGCGGGTGTGGAGATTATCTGGATTGATTTCTTGCGAGCGGTCTCCAAGTCAATGTTGTCCAATCCGACGCCTGAGCGCGCCACCGCTTTCAGTTTCACTCCGGCGTTCAACACGGCTGCAGTTATCTTTGTGCGACCTCGCACCACAACGGCGTCAAACTCAGATATCCGCTTCTCCAATTGCTCGGGAGTCAATGAGTGATTGTCTTCAAGATCAAGACCAGCTTTCGTAAGGGCCGCCAATCCGTCAGGATGGATTTGATCGCAGACGAGAACTTTCAAGGCCAAGTGAAATCGAGCCGATTTGAGTTTAACGACTAATATTAGCTTCTAGTGGATTTCAACGATGAATTAATCTACTATTGGACACAACGAGAGATGCCACACCAATGTCACTTGATAATGAGCAGGCAATCTCGAAAGCTCTGCAATCGAAGACCATCGCGGTCGTGGGTCTATCTAACAGTCCCGAAAGACCCAGCTACGATGTTGCGAACTACCTGAAATCTCATGGCTACCGCATAGTACCGATAAACCCGACCATCGACGAGGTCTTAGGCGAGAAATCCTACAAATCCCTTCTAGATCTTCCTGATCAACTCAAAAGCGAAATTGAAGTCGTAGACATTTTCAGGCGGCCAGAGGATATTCCACCCATTGTCGAGCAGGCAGCTGAACTTCGCAAACGTTACAATCACCCCAACGTAGTATGGATGCAGCTTGGCATTGTGAATGAAGATGCCGCAGAGACTGCCCGAAGCGCCGGAATGGATGTCGTCATGGACCGCTGTATGAAAATAGAACACGCGCGACGATTAGGACGGTAGTGCTGAAGGTCTTTCGATTTTACTTCTTGAACCTCGTCTTGAGCTTCTCGAGGACCTCTGGGAGAGTTGTGTACTCCATTTCTTCAGGTCCCAACCTGTGGGGCATAAAGGGTCCATGCCTTCGCATGTAATCAGTTATCTCATTCGCAACCTGTCGCGTACGATCGTAGGCAGGGTCCCCGAACAGGTCAGCAGGGCCAATCAGCTTCGCGTCGGAGACCTGGAATCCCGCACCCACTACGCGGGGTGGGCCGTCGAATCTCGTAACGCGGTTCTGCACGTCGTTCATGCTGACGGGCATTAGTGGACCTAGATGGGATCCTCGCATCCACCCTGCGACCAGGTGTGGAAAAGCAAAGGGCTCAAGGACCTCACCAACAGCAGGCAAACCATGTTGCGCCCGCACAATGCAAACCGGGTCATCCTTCCCGACATACCTGCCAGCAATGAGCGAAAGTCGTGAGGTACTTGCTGCGGCGGCTGGCATTCCATCGTTCCGATAGATTTTCGATATAACGTAGCGTGAAGATGTCCCGATCAATGCGAGAAGGTCGTATGTTTCATCGGGGCATTTGATCTTGATAGATTGATCCTCCATCACATCCAAGATTTCGAAAGTGAAACCGTCGTGGAGCGCTGGGTCGATGATTAGTCCCGCAGTGTTAAATGGGTCGCCGAAAATGCGGAAGAGTGGAAGATTCCATGCACCGGGTTCCGTCTTGTCGGCCATGAAGACGAGAACCGGATCGCTTCTTCTCTCCTCGAATTCGAGCTCAGCAACACCTGGGCCCATCCCCTTGACATTCCCCGAGAAAGCCTCAGCCAAGAGATCCTGTCCGGCACCGTAGAGTTTCAAAGGCTTCGAGACTTTGTCAGTGATTTCCTTGAACGTGTCCCAAGCCAGTTGGTGAACCCGTTTGTCATTCTCCCCGCGACGGTGAGTCATAATGAATTCTAAATCGTCGCCCGCATGAGTCACAAAGAAATCGACAATCGCGCCATCCTTCCTAGCCTTTTCTAGTAATGTCTTCGCGACTTCGATCTGCTGCGGATGAACGGTCCCATGACCAGGGTAAGAACCAACATCAGCTTTGATCACCGAGACTGTAACCTTTTGTGAACTCAATTCACAACTACCGGGCCGGCATATCCAAAAGTCGGTATTTAATTATGCCGAAGTATTACCCGCAGCTCGTTCTCCAACGAAAGATGTGTCCACTTATGACAAAGAGCAAGTTCTCTGAACCCTTTCTATTAATCAACTTCAAAACCTACCTGGAGGCCACTGGAAAGCGCGCGGTCGATCTCGCCAGCCGAGTAGAGCTGGTCGGAAAGAACAATGATGTGATGTTTGGCGTAGCACCTCAATTTTGTGACATCGCACAGGTCGCCGCTCAGGTCGAGATACCCGTTTTTGCCCAACACATCGATCCAGTCAATTCAGGAGCTTTCACAGGGCACGTACTAGCTGAATCCGTCAAGGCGGCGGGAGGATCCGGAACTCTGATCAACCACTCAGAGAGGAACGTTAAGCTTATCGAGATAGAGCAATCGGTGCAACGCGCTCGCGAAGCTGGGCTATCGACGGCAGTTTGTGCCGGGACTTCGAGGCTTGCTGCGGCTGTTGCACTGACGGAACCAGAAATGGTGGCGATTGAGCCGCCAGAGTTGATAGGTTCAGGTCATGCTGTCTCCAAGGAGCGACCTGAGATCGTGAGTGATTCGGTCCGGAAGATACGTGCGGTGAATCAAAACGTCAGAATTCTATGTGGAGCGGGCATCACAACTGGTGACGATCTGTATGCCGCGCTCAAGCTCGGGGCGCAAGGCGTAATCGTCGCCAGCGGCGTCGTCAAAGCCCCTAAACCCGAAGACGTCCTAACGGACTTCTGCAAGGCAGTTCGAAAGTACGTGTGAAAGTTCAGAGTTAGAGGAGTTCAGGTACTATTTATAACGGCTCGCGCACTGGTTCGCTTCAAAATGCAACTGTGGGACTGATGAACACTCCAAACTTCCAAGCGTTGCTCGAAGAAAAACGGGCTTTGGTAAACAAACGGATAGACGAGCTACTCTCGAGTGGCTTCGAACAGAGCGAAGCCAACGAACTAGTGAAGTATACATTCAAGACCGGGGGTAAGAGACTGCGTCCCATTCTGGTCCTGTTGTCATGTGAGAGTGTTGGCGGGAAATCGGCGCAAGCACTTGACGCAGCTGTTGCCATGGAATTTGTGCATGCTGCGTCGCTGATCTTTGACGATCTCATTGACAAGCATCGATTACGACGTAGCCTTCCGACGACGCAACATGTCTTTGCCGATGACAAGGCAATCAGCGCTGGATTGTTCCTGGCATCCAAAGGTGTGCAAACATTGGCGGAATACAAGGATTCAAGAATCACAAAGATGGTGGGATGGGGATTGGTAGATCTCAGCAAAGGCGAGATCTTAGACGTGATAACTGAACTCGCAATTGATGTCGAACATTATCTCACTATAGCTGACCTTAAGACTGGTTCGCTTTTCAGCGCGGCTGCAGGGATTGGAGGGGTTCTTGGCGGAGCTACATCGGAAGAAGTGGACTGTTTGTACAACTACGGCAGGGCCGTGGGAATAGCTTTCCAGATTAAAGACGACATACTGGACACCTCCGGAGACAAAGAAAGACAGGACAGGATGAATCTAGTTCTTATGCACTACCTTGACGAAGTCGCAAAGCGACAACGGGTAAGCTCCATACTGGACGACAAGGAGAAGTCTATGGCGGTGCTTCGCGAAACTGCGATCGAATTTGCGCTGAAAAAATCGCGGGAGCATGTTGAAAAGGCCAAGCATGAATTGAAGGGATTGCGCGATCCGGGCAAAAGGAAGCTGTTGGACGATTTCGCGGAATACTCTTTGGAACGCAAATTCTAGCGACAGGCTAGGCTTCGGTTGCGTAGTCTGTTCCGCACGAACTACACTTCCATTTCCAGAGCACCTTACCTTCTCTGAAGACTAGCTCTGAATCAGCTGGCACCTGTTTCTTGCACTTCGCGCACCAGAAGTGCGTTGTTCCAGCCGAATGCCAAGCCATGAATCATCTACCTCTAATCTTGCAATGCCAACGCACAAGACGCGCTGCTGCTAGTCCTCATTCTGCGCTAATGCCTATGGTTCCTTAAGAAAATTGCACTTCAAACACTGCAAACTGGCTTCGCAGCGCTTTCGCATGATTTATATTCGGTTAGTTTTAGTCACACAGGAAAATCCTAGGCCTCTCGCTGGGACTTGACATGGCTCTGAACCCTTGGCTGACGGTAATAATCTGGGCAATTGTCGTGATCGCCCTCACTGGCCCGATGCTGACTCTGCCAATGTTCTGGTCCCGAAGAAAACCAGACCCTTTCCGCGACATGCCATTTGAGTCTGGACAAGTCCCGCAAGGCGAAGCAAGACATCGACTGGTAATGCAGTACTATCCTTACCTGCTGATGTTCGTGGCTTTCGACGTCGTAGGAATGTTTCTTTTCGCTTGGGGGATGAGTTTTACCAAGATTCCCCTCTATGCTTCATTCCCGGTTCTGCTTTTCCTATTCCTTCTAGCCGCTCCATTGGGGTACGCACTGCATCTGGCTCTCCGTAGGGAGAACTGGTAACTTGGTGAATCTCCCCGCAACACCGGCCGACCTAATCCCGTTCCTTTTTGCAGTCATAACGTCTCATACATTTATCCAGATCATCCTTTTTCCTGGGTTCATTCACGTGACTTTGGTTACCGCATTTCTGACTTGGTATGAAAGAAAGATCATAGCCAGAATTCAGCTTCGAATTGGACCTTTGTACGCCGGAGGACCAGGAGGCATACTGCAACCCATAGCGGACGGTGTCAAGCTGATCTTCAAAGAAGTCATGATACCATACAAAGCCGACAAACCTCTTTTCCTCGCAATCCCGCTCGCGCTCGTTGTTATGGCAGCTTTGCCGTTCGCCGTTATTCCCTTCGGACAGAACTGGGTAATCGCGAACCTTGACGTGGGTCTCGTCTTCGTCTTCGCAATGATCTCACTTTTTCCATTGATGATTCTGATTTTCGCCTGGGCCAGCAATAGCAAATATCCATTCCTCGGCGGATTGAGGTCGCTGTTTCAACAAGTGGCGTACGAGATTCCAATGTGGATATCAGCGCTAAGTATTGTGATGTTAGCTGGCTCGCTGAGCTTGGTTGACATCGTGAATGCGCAGGCGAGGATTTGGTTCATAATTCCAGCCTTTCTCTCGTTCATCGTCTTCTTCATTTCAGTAATGGCCGAACTTGAACGACTACCTTTCGATCTTCCTACAGCAGAACCCGAACTTGTTGCGGGGTGGTTCACCGAATCCAGCGGTGCGATCTTCATGCTGCAGTTCTTGGCTCTCTACATGAAGATGTACCTGATGTCGTCACTTGTGACCGTTCTATTCTTGGGTGGATGGTGGGGCCCGGCATTCTTGCCGCAGCCCGTCTGGTTCATCATCAAGACATTGATTGTTGCAACATTCATCATAATACCACGAGCCGTCTTTGCACGAATCAGAGTTGACATGCTCATCAGAATAGGTTGGACGCGACTGCTCATAGTCGCTCTTGTCAATGTCTTCTTGACTGTGCTCCTCATTACAAGCGGTCTAACAGCAATTTTGGGGATGTGAGACCGTGGAAATTGCCATACCACCCGACCTTGTCTTCGTCATCTTGGCTGCTGTAACTCTCATCGCGGCAGTCTTGGCGCTTCAAGCTAAGGAGCTCATCTATGGCGCAATTGCGTTGGGCATTAGCTTCATTGGGATAGCCGGGTTCTTCGTGTTCTTGGACGCACCTTACCTTGCAATGCTCCAGATCGCTGTCTACGTCGGTGCCGTCGTTGTGCTCATACTTTTCACAATAATGTTGGTTCGGAGAGAACAATCCGATGAACTTTTGGACCGTCCGGAAGGAGGCCAAGGAGCGGTTGGACTCTGGCTGGCGGGATTACTCGCTGTCGCGATTGCGGGGGTGGCAGCATTGGCAGGCCCGAACCTTCCTGCGGCGCCGCCAGCAGGCAATCTGCCTGTCTCAAGTCTAGGTCTCGTTCTGGCCGCCGAGTACCCAATCCCATTAGTCATATTGGCGCTTCTGATATCCGCAGCCTTGCTTGGGGCCCTCGTCTTGGCAAAGGTGGAGAAGTAGCCCCATGGTTTCTCTAACAAGCTACCTAATCGTCTCAGCAGCCCTTCTCGGAATTGGCATTTACGGCCTGAGCGTGAAGAGGAACGCTATTCGAATCCTCTTTGCAATCGAAATTATCGTTAATGCTGCGAATCTGAATTTCGCGGCGTTCACTCGTTATTTAGATCCACCCCTGGTTTCAGGTCAGGTTATTGTGTTCTATTCTATTGCGGCCGCGGCGATGGAGGCCGCTGTTGGCTTGGCTTTAATTCTAATCGCGTTCAGGCTAAACTCCTCGATCGATGTCAGGAAGCTAAACAAGCTGAAGGGATGAAGCAGCAATGTACATGCAGATTCTTCAAATACTGTTAGTCCCACTTGTTTTCGTTTTCATAGCCTACTATGTTGGGTCGAAGTGGGGGAGCAAAGCAGGCTACCTGTCCTTCGCGTCACTCGCCTACTCAACGCTGCTTACGCTGTTGCTCGCCTGGCAGGGGGGAGGTCAGGAATTCTACGATTGGCAGCCCATCGGTCTGTTCGGGCTTAACGCGGACGGATTGAGCATTCCAATTCTGTTTACGATCGCGCTTCTGAGCACATTGATTTCGCTTTACTCAATACCTTACATGGCACACATTATTGGGGACCAAAAGAAGCAATTCGGGCTCTACTACGCGCTCCTTCTCCTCTATTCGGTTGGTATGATGGGCGCTGTACTCGCGACCAATCTAATCGAGTTCTATCTCTTCTTCGAACTAATGCTGATTCCATCGTACTTCCTGATAGCTAGATGGGGGTATGGTGACCGAGACAGGATTTCCTTCATGTACTTCATGTGGACTCACATCGGCGCCCTAGCCTTTCTCGCCGGGATACTTTCAGTGGGTTACCTGAGTGGGACGTTCGATCTTGTGAAGATCGTGACAACGATGATCCCGCCAAATCTGCGCATGTGGATAACTCTCTTGATGGTCGCGGGCCTGTTGGTGAAGATGGCTGCCTTTGGTCTACACATTTGGCTGCCCTACGCCCACGCCGAAGCCCCCACGCCCGTCAGCGCTCTCCTTTCACCCGCGATGATAGGAATTGGTGGATATGCCATAGTGCGTATTGTGATGACGATTCTTCCCACAGCTTTCGTGGAGATTTCGACGGCGCTCGCTATCTGGGCGGTTATCACGATGTTTTACGGTGGAGCCATGGCGCTTGTCCAGGACGACGTAAAGCGTCTACTCGCTTACTCAAGTATCAGTCAGATGGGCTACATTTTGCTAGGAATATCCTCGTTCCAAGTTCTCGGTGTCTCAGGATCGATGTTTCAATACCTCAGCCATGGCCTCGGCAAGGGCATACTCTTCATGATGGCTGGAACCATCATCATGCAAGCTCATGGCCTTCGAAACATCGGCCGCATGGGGGGCTTGGCCTCAAAAATGCCCATTACCACAACAGCAGCCATACTCGGTGTCTTGACGATCATGGGTATACCGCCAACAGCGGGCTTCATCTCGGAATTTCTCATATTCGCTGGAACTTTCAATCAAGCATTCGCTTTGGATTCAATGCTGAGAATATCGATCTCTGCGCTTGCAGTGATTTCAACCGCGCTCACAGCTGGCTATTCGTTATGGGCAGTGAAGCGCATCTTCTTCGGGCCATTGCCGGCTGAACTTAACAATGTCACCGAAGCTCCCTGGACGGTAACTGGTCCCTTGCTTGTTCTTGGAATAACTTCTCTCATTATCGGAATCTATCCTGACATAGTGGAGCGCCTGCTGCTCCCTGCAATCAAGGCGATTTTGGGTGCATAGTGAATGTACGAAACTCTAGGATGGCTCACTTGGATTTTCCCGTTCATCGGCGCTCTACTGACTCCACTCTTGGCCAAGGTCAATCCGAAGGTGAGAGATTACGGTGCTGTCGCATTCTCATTCTTGGCCGCGCTCTCTGCCGGCCTGTTAATCCCACTGGCTCTGTCCGAACCCCCGCAGGATCTTCAGGTAGACTGGATTCCAAGCCTGAACATCAAAGCAGGGATCCTGCTTGATCCGCTCACCATCATAATGGTAAACGTGGTTTCATGGATCAGTTTCCTGATAATGGTCTACAGCCTGGCATACATGCATGGTGACGAAGGCCTCACGCGATACTGGTTCTTCATGAACTTCTTCATCGGCAACATGCTACTACTCGTCATGTCTGACAATCTTCTTCAACTATTCTTCGGTTGGGAAGGCGTCGGACTCTGCTCGTACGCGCTCATCGGTCACTGGTACAAAGATCCAGTCGACAAATGGGTTGGGACACTGGACCAGAAGTCCTTGAACGTTCCTATGGCCTACTCCCCAAGCCACGCAGGAATGAAGGCGCTGGTCGTCACGAGGATCGGAGACATTGGTCTCCTGATCGCGATTTTCATGATCTACGCTTACTCAGGCACCCTGAACTTCGTAGACCTCTCCAAAGATGTTTCCTGGGCGCTACCACTAGGCCGAATGGGATTGCTCATCCCGCTCGCTCTGCTCTTCTTCTGGGGACCGATTGGAAAATCTGCGCAGTTCCCGCTACATGAATGGCTACCTGACGCCATGGCCGGTCCCACATCAGTTTCAGCCTTAATCCACGCGGCGACAATGGTCACAGCAGGTGTCTATCTCGCCGCTAGAGCGGGACCCATGTTCTTCAATATCGTGATTGAGTTTGGACGACCGACCTACTTCTTCGAAATAATTGCCTGGGTCGGAGCCTTCACAACTTTCGTGGCGGCATCTCAAGCCGTCGTTTCAAAGGAATTGAAGAAAATGCTGGCATATTCCACAGTCTCACAAATTGGCTATATGATGCTGGGAATTGGAGCAGGAGGGTTGGCGTCTGAATTCGTTACCGGTATGGCGGCTGGGATCTTCCATCTCATGACTCATGCTTTCTTCAAAGCTACAGCATTTTTGGCGGCGGGTGCCATCCTGCACGCCGTCGAGTCGAGGTTCATGGACGATATGGGCGGGCTACGAAACTCAATGAAGATTACCTTCGTATCAATGCTCATTGCGATGCTTGCACTTTCAGGTGTGCCCCCATTGAGCGGATTCTGGAGCAAAGACGCCGTAATCGCCGCTACCGTTCTTACCGGACAGTTGCCTCTGCTGCTCTTTGCCTGGGGGACTGTTGGTTTGACGGTTCTTTACAGTCTCAAAGCCCTCGGCCTCATCTTCTTTGGGTCTCGCAGTGAGCACGTTAGGAAGCTAGAGGAGGAGGGACACCCAGTCCATGAGGCACCGCGACTAATGTGGGTCCCATATCTGATACTAGCTATCGCCACAATTGTGATCGGCCTAGCTGGGCCTTATGTTGAGTCATACTTTACACACGCTCTCGCACTCACGACAACACCTGTGGCAGAAGCCGGTGCATCACTCAGCTCAACAGCCGAGGAGCAAGCTACGCTGATCGCAACCTCCGGGTCGCTAATCATGCTAGCCGTTGGCGGTTTCTTCGGTTACATGATTTACATCTCACGCAGACTGAAGCCAACATCCCTTATCGGCGAGAAAGGCTTCGCGCGGTCGATCTACAATTTTCTCTGGAACCGTTGGTATATCAATCCTGCATACTACAGAGTCTTTGTCTACGGGACCATCGCAACGGCAGGTGCAGTGAAGCGTTGGATCGAGCTAGGCTTCTTCGACAGAATCAGCGGAGCAGTGGCTCAACTCTCGGTTGATGTCTCTAGGGGCGGACAAGGAATAGACTTGGGCGTCATAGACGCAACGATTAACGGAATTGCCTCGATAGGGCGCAGCTTCTCATCAGCTCTTCGACGAATCCAAACCGGCGTCCCACAGGAATACGTCATGGTCTTTGCTCTGGGCCTATTCGCACTTGTCGTAGGAGTCCTATTCTTTCTGATTTGAGGAAGCAGAATTGGCTCTATTGTCGATTCTCATTTTCACACCGATAATCGGTTCTATCGTCGTCTACCTTGCTGGATTCGCGAGCGACAGGTTGTCGAAAGCATTGACAATCATCATTTCCGCCGCGACGATCGCAATCACGTTGTTCATCATCCTCACGTTCAACGTGGCCGCGGTAGGCTTTCAGCTTGTCGAGAAATACGATTGGGCCAGTGTCTTCGGCCTGACTTACACTGTGGGAATCGACGGAATCAGCGTACCGCTACTGATCATATCCTCAGTTCTTACGACCTTATCAGCAGCAGGATCATGGGAGCAAATCAAAACAAGAGTCAAGGAATACAACGCCCTCCTACTTCTCTTCGAAGGGTCAATAATCGGAGTCTTCACTTCGCTGAACTTGATCGCTTTCTACGTTTTCTGGGAGCTGGTGCTTATCCCGATGTTCTTCTTCATCGGTGTCTGGGGTGGGCCTCGTAGGAAATACGCGGCAATGAAGTTTCTGATAATGACACATGTAGGCAGCATTCTGATTCTGCTGAGCTTCTTGGCGTTGTACGTGCTCTCAACGCCACATAGCTTCGATTTCATGAACCTAGTGAACCTTCGACTGCCTCTGACGATTCAGATTCTGATCTCCATAGGCTTCTTCATCGGCTTTGGAGTCAAACTACCAATAGTCCCCTTGCACACTTGGCTGCCGGACGCACACGTCGAGGCACCGGCTCCCATTAGTGTCCTACTCGCAGGGCTGCTACTGAAAATGGGTGCGTATGGTTTCATTCGCATGAATCTATATCTAATGCCCGAAGCGTCGAAGTTCCTCGCCCCAGTATTCATCGGTTTTGGGCTGGTAACGATGTTCTATGGAGCTATCGTCGCCATGGTGCAACAGGACTTCAAAAGAATGATCGCGCTTACCAGCATCAACCACATGGGATACGTCCTGCTAGGCGCCTTCACGTTGACTACGCCGGGCATTAGCGGAGCGGTCTTCCAAATGTTCAATCACGCCAACGCGATCGGCGCCCTATTCCTAATGTCCGGAGTCATCCATGAACACATGGGAACAAGAACCATCCGCGAACTCCCAGGCTTAGGAAACGCAATGCCAAAAACGAGTTTTCTGCTCGTCTTGTCGTCACTGGCGGCGATGGGATTCCCAGGTTTCAGCAATTTCATCAGTGAATACACAGTGATCCTCGCCGGCATTTCTGTAAATCCCTTCTATGCCATAGCTGTACTCGTTCCAGGAATAACCGCCGGATATTTCATCTGGATGCTACGCAGAGTCTTGGCAACTCCTCAGGGCGCTCTGATGAACAGAGAGGCTCCAACGTACATTCTGATTACGCTGGCAGTTTTCCTCGTCCCGCTGCTTTTCTTCGGCTTATACCCGGGACCGTTGCTTGGAATAATCATCCCAGCAGTCCAACTAATCCCGCACTAACGAGGGTGCCTCAACAAGCTCTTGAGGGTGGCGGACACCCTAGTTTTCCCAGATTCTCGAATATGGACTCTGACGAGTACATTCGATTCCGGTAAGGCACAGCTCGCCACCAGAACCTGGGCGGTCCACTGAAACTACCCCTTCTCCACCATCTGCCCTAGGAGATCTTTCAGTTCGACAAGAAGCGCTGTCTGTGAGCGGGTCTCTAAGTTCTCAGCAAACTCGGGCGGCGTTGGGATGGATTTTCCATGCCATCCCGGACCATACGCATACGACGATACTGAATTGACCACTGCTGCATAGAACAACTCGTGGAGAGACGGATTAGGGAAATCTGCGAAAGCGTCTCCCTCGAACTCCACCATGAATACAAGCCCTTCATTCTGCTTCCCGAGACTGGAATAGTACAGATGTAACTTCGCAGCGAACTCAATCGCGTACCGATCATCTTCTTCTCTTGCTATGAAGTGTAATACCTTCGCGTAAGGAGACCTAAGCTGATACGCCAGTCTCTCGGCTAGCTCACTCAGCGCCTTGGTTACAGCTGCCAGTCGTTTCGTTTGGAGAGCGTCTTGAAGGTTGTTCAGCATGTTCCTCATGGTTTGCGCTCAGCGTTGTACGCCTTAGAAACCGAGTCAGTTGCTGGGCGCTTTGGTCCTGTTAGATTCTAGAGTATATGATGAAGAACATCGCCAAACCGTAGATTGCGATCGCTTCTATGAGCACCACGAACAGGAGCGTTCTGCCGAGCATCTCAGGCTTTTCCGCTATGGCTCCGATGGCCGCGGCGCTAGCGGTGCCTAAACCAATGCCTGCACCGCACGACGCGAGCCCGGCAGCAATTCCTGCACCCACCAGAAAGAGTCCCTTATCGCTTGCAGCAGGAGCTTGTTGTTCCTGCGCAGGCGCTTGCGAAAACACGTACACGACCATCGTTGAAATCGTTATGACGCCAATGGCCATCAACAGGAAGCTCAGAATTAGCTGATGTTTCGGCTTCATTGTTCCTCAGCACCTTTCCGTGCGCTAACATCCAAGAATGCCATTATAATTCTTTCCGAAGGACTCAGGACCCGCGCAGAACCAGAGATCCGAGTACGCGTTCCATCGGTACGTTGTTGGCCTTCCCGTTGATGATTGCGAATAGGTCGTGTAACTCGTAGTTCTTCAGAATGAGAAGCGCTAAGGCCAAGCCAACGTTGAAGGGCGAGCCGGCAAAGGCGTTGAGGCAACTTCTGACATGGCTCCGGTTCAGTGCGCGTTCGACACTTGCTGCACTTCCATCGCTTATTGTCGGGCCTTCGAAGGCCTTCGCATAAGGTGTCTTTTCGAGCACCCGCATCAGGTTTTGAATGTTCGTACTCTCCACCAGCTCGGTCAGGCTGTGACCGAGCCCATAATTCACGGGGATCAAGAACTCGGAGGCTGACCTGGCATCGAGTCCCATCAGCCGTGCGCGAAATGCGAGCACGATATTGAGATGATCAATCAGCTCTCCGATCAGGCCTCGCGCTGACTGAGCATCCAAGGGGTCGGGAAGGTGCGTCGCGCTCCAAAGCTTGGTGTAATGGTATTGATCGATGGCGAATACTGCGCCCATTGCGCTCCGTTCGCCTGTGAGCTTAGGAATAATGTGGTGCCTTAATGCGTCATCATCGATCAGATCTACGACCCTGTTCGGGTTACGCGCCTCAATCAGCTCTTTGCAACGTTCTAGCGTGAATTTGCCCGCTGGAACCACGTGCCTGAGTGCTTCGTCAGGTTCAACTAGATCAGCGATCGATCTCAGGATCTCCTTGACGCAGTTCAGCTCATAGCTCGCGGAAAAGAGCCTGATGAGAGCTCGTGAATCGTGTGGTGCGTACGCGGCGAGTCGCCGGGAAATTTCGACTACCCTCTTGATCAGAAAGGTTTCCACTGCGTTCAGGTCCGATCCTTCAGTGTACGTGATGCGCCCGCCTGTCAAAGACCCTATGATTTCGGGGAGGGAGCCTGATTCAATGAGTCTTTCAATTTGGCTGGGTCGGATCAGTTCGGCTTTGAAGGAACGGACAGCCGCGGCTAGCTCGGCGTATCTTCCTGCACCGGTCATTGGTTGCTATGGCTCACTGAGAATTCCTATTGGCCAAAGAGAATCTTTCCCGCTTCGACAAGCAGCTTCGATTCCAAAGCATCCAATCTCTGGTCCAAGGTACTCATAATTCGTGTTCTTCCGTCAGTACTCGAAATGACTGCTCCACCCGCGGTTTCAATGGGTTCTTTCGACCATTCAATTTTCACCGTTCTGTCAAGCTTCTTCCCGATATCGCGCTCCATCTTGACTCTGTCTATCCGCTTAAGATCAGTACCATTCAGATGAACAACCACGGTCTCTAAACCGATTTCGCGAACACCGTTTTCGACTAGATCAGCCAGGTAGGGGGTGTACTTGCCCTCGTCTTTAACGACATCCATAATGCGTTTTCTCGCTTGTTCCAGAACCTCGTTTAGAATCTTGCTTTTCTCGACTTGCTCTTGGATTTTCAGCTTGTGGCGGGTTTCGCTGATTTGACGGCGTTTGACACCTTCCGCTTCAGCTCTGGCGGAGCTGACCAGGTCCTCAGCCTCTCTCCCAGAATGGGTTTTTGCCTCTTCTAGCGCCTTGTAAGTTTCGACCTCCGCTTCGCTAACGATGACTTGCGCCTTTTGTTTCGCTGCGCTAAGTATGTCTTCAGTGAACTTGCTTGTTTCTGACATTAGGCCTTCAACCCCAGGACTGCTTCGACTACTTTAGTCACTGCTTGGTCTTTTCTTGTCGAGGCACGAGTGAGAATTTGTCGCGTGTCATTCTCAGCTTCCTTCTCGTAGGCTGCTGCCTCAGCTTTGCCTTTCTGTTCGCCCTCTTCCACCAGAGTAGCCGCCTCCTTTCTAGCTGTGCGGAGCATATCTTCTCGCTGTTCTTGGATCATGGAGTCCAGCCGCTTTCGGATCTCTGAAGCCCTGTTCTGAGCCTCTTCGAGAATTTTGGCGGCTTCCTTTTCCGCATTGACAATTATCTTGATTGTTTCAATTCCTGACATGCGTTGCTCACAAGTTTCCGGAAGTCGCAATGAGACTCGGGGTCGGCAAGAAAAACGTTTGCTCTCTCTGCGAAATGTTATTTACGAGAAGGAATTGCAACTAGGGCGCTCCAAGAAAGGCGAACCTGATGCAGCTGACGACGTGGCTTCTCCTTCTCACCCTACCGGTGTTCAGTATCCTTGCGCCTTTGTTGGGTATACTCTCAGCCCGTATAGGTCGGCGCATGATCGTCGCTTACTGGTCGGTACTGGGGCTATTCATCACTTTGTTTGGAGTTGTTCTTCTTGTCTGGAACGGTTTTCCAAAACCGGAGCTTGTTTATGGCGTTCTCTCCATCGATGGATTTTCGGCATACTTCACTGCGGTCTTCGTCGGAATAACGTTGCTAATTGCGGTCGCGTCGATCTACTACATGCGAGAGAACAAGAATCTGGACACGTACTACGGGTTGCTTCTTCTCGCAACTTTCGGGATGATGCTAATCTCCTTCTCCGTCGACCTGATCGTGCTGTTTCTGGCTTGGGAGCTCATGAACATTCCCACCTATGTCCTAACTGGAATTCAGAAAGATGATCCGATCTCAAATGAAGCGGCATTGAAATTCTTCATCCTCAGCGCCCTATCCTCGGCTATAATCATCTATGCGATTTCCCTGACCTTCGGGATAACCGGCACGACGAACATCTACGCAGTCGGAAAAGCTCTGAGCGTTGCCATACCCAAACCGGATCCACTTGCCCTGCTCGCCACGGTTCTGTTCATCGCAGGCTTCGGCATGAAGGTCGCAGCTGTCCCATTCCATATGTGGATTCCAGACGCCTACGAAGGGGCGCCAATAACGATAGGTGCCTTCTTGGCGGCGGGCACAAAGAACGGCGGCTTCGCCGCACTCATACGGGTTTTCGCAGTCGCGCTCATCGCCCTCAGATTGGATTGGTCGGGAACCTTCGCGATCATTGCAATTCTGACGATGACGTTGGGAAACGTGGCAGCGTTGATGCAGCGAAGCTTCACCAGAATGCTTGCTTATTCGAGCATAGCTCAGGCTGGATACATACTCATTGGACTCGCGGCCCTCAATCCACTGGGGATTTCGGGCGCTCTCTTTCACGTGCTCAACCACGGCGTCATGAAAACTGCCGCCTTCATAGCCGCAGCCGCCGTCTACAGTCGGCTCTCAACAACATCCCTGGACTCATATTCAGGCCTAGGAACCAGGATGCCCATCACCGCTTTCACATTGACCATTTCCTTGTTCGCACTTGCCGGTGTACCGCCGCTAAGCGGATTCATGAGCAAACTAGTGCTATTCACGGCAGCGGTTGATGGTCAGCTTTGGTGGCTGGCTTTGGCAGGTGTGTTGAATAGCGCTTTCTCGATGGCATATTACGGCTGGGTCGTCAAACGGATGTACTTCGATCAGCCACCCATCGTAGAGAGATTGAGCGAACCGCGCTTACTTGTCGGGGTTCTCGTGGTCTCTACTATCCTTATCATTGCAGTGGGACTGTTCCCTGGTCCGGTGCTCGACTATTTGTCCCAGGTGGCAAACTACCTCCTCCATCCAACTGCACACGCACCCTGAGTGCGGGAGCCCGCAGTCATATGTATCCCCTCATGAGTGATTAGGGTCCCGGCTCGTTTGTGGGTTCGAATTACTCGGCCAGAAAGGATGCCACTACTCCGCTGCCCAAAATGCGATCATCTGGTTTGAACTCCAAATGATGGCTCGATTGCTCCATTACGACTCGACGGCCTCGCGAGGTTCTGCTGAGAACCTATGCTAATCGAAGACCAGTCAACAAATGCCCGGACTGCAAGAGGCCACTTACGTGGGAGAGCGTTGTCTTGTTACCGAGTCTTTGGAAATTAGCCTTCGCAGTTTGACTTGTCCGATCGACAGGAGGCGTCTTGGGACGGTGCACACCATATATGACAAAACATCCGATTGAGTATGGAAGAGGCAGGAGCCAGAATGATTGCGAGAATTTGGCATGGAGCCACTCCGAGAAGCAAAAGCGATGAGTACTACGAGTATGTTATGAGGACAGGCATTCCGGCTTATCGTGCCACCGAAGGGAACCAGGGGGTCTATCTGCTTCGAAAGGTCACGGCTGACAGGGCAGAATTCTTACTAATATCACTGTGGGAAGATCGTAGTCCATCAGACGAAGATAGTCGAACCAGCGGTCAAGGAGGAAAAGAACGTCTCCGAATTCAATATCTGGCGAGGTCACCTGACAGTCGTGGAATTCGTCGCTGACAAGCCAGGGCAATTCAAGATCTGGTGTACCACCCACACGCCTTCCATGGCCGGCTGGCTCATAGTAAATCCCTCCTAAGCATTGCGTCTGGAGGAATAACCTCCGCCTTTTTTCGATGGTCTCGTTTTCTCCTCACGGACCGTGATTAACGAGGTCAGGAGAACGCGAGTTAACTGAAAGTGAAAAGAAGGCAAAAGTATCCGGTGTTGAGGTTTTTATGGTTACGACTCGCTCTGGAGCATTCTGACACTGCTGCTTCTAGAAACTAAACTTCTCTGAGAACTGGGTGAGTGCTCCGCTGATTCAGGAAGAGACAACCAACAAACCTCCAGCTCAGCAGGATGGAGGCATTCTAGGAGTTTTCAGACAAGAATGTCTATCCACTAATGTCTAGATGGCGCGGCTGCCGAGACCTAGTCTTTCAAAGACACGGCGTGGATTGACCCATCGTCAAATCCTCTCTTAGCGGAATCCGCGGTAGCTGACAAACACGAAAGTATCATGCAGGCATCTGCAAGTTGCGGATTTCGGTCACTAGTTTCATGTCTGGGTCTAATGGTGCACACACACTCAGACGGGCCTAGATGTAGCCTGCCTCTTCCAGGACATCACGATGCCACCGGCCAAAACGTACTCTTCGTAACTCTGCCGGTGAGAAGAACTTCAGCTCCGACCACCATGGGCCCGGTCTGGGTGTCCCTTTGAGGCGTAGCTCGTAGACGAAACAAAGCGACCAATGATTCGCCCTCAACTTTGAGTTTTCAAGAACGTGCGATTGAATCGTCCCGAACTTTGGTTCTCCTTTAAGTCCCGTCCATTCATGGGCAATCCTTCTCGCTGCGCGATCTGGCGCTTCCTCCATAATCAGATGGGTTGCCGGTACAAGCCAAGTATCGTTCTTCTCCATTTCTTCTGCTTCCCAAACCGGAAGCCCGCCTTTAGTCAGCCTTTCCCTGTGACTTCGGGGCCTTCCCAAAAGGACAGAT
>Ga0209619_10000260_pt1 | contig 35620 bp, 31 predicted proteins | sample Rifsed16ft3_FD_184011 | JGI IMG/M metagenome (GOLD analysis project Ga0209619, IMG submission 184011) | Soil microbial communities from Rifle, Colorado, USA - sediment 16ft 3 (version 2) | ecosystem: Environmental > Terrestrial > Deep subsurface > Rock core/Sediment | place: Rifle, Colorado... | reverse complement strand
TGTTGCATAAATAATTGCATTAGACTTTACATGCTTTGCCACCTTCCACGCAAACCTCATTGCTGACCATTCCTTTTCTGTCGGCTGTCTGTTTGTTACAACCTTGAGATTATCTTCATTTAGTGTAACAGAATCCTTATCCTGCAATAAAAGCCCTCCGCTGACATTCCTCAAATCATATTCCTTTTCAGTCTTTTCCTTAAAATTTGATAATTTAAGGAGTCTTATATTTTTCTTCTCTTTTAATATGGCAAGTGCTGATTCGTCATAATCAGGGGCAATTACAGCCTCAATGAAAGTTGAGGCAATCTCCTTTGCAGTCTCCTCATCCACATTCTTGTTAAACCCGATTATCCCGCCAAATGCTGATAGTGGGTCTGTCTCCCTCGCCTCTCTATAGGCAGAAACGAGGTTATTTCCTATTGCTACACCGCAGGGATTTGTATGTTTTATAATTACTGCTGCTGTCTCATCAAACTCCCTGACAAGCTCCAGCGCTGCATTAAGATCAAGTATATTATTATATGAAAGCTCCTTTCCGTGAAGCTGTTTAGCCTTTGAAAGAGTCCCTTTATTAAGCCCGATATTTTCATAAAACGCTGCCTTCTGATGGGGATTCTCTCCATACCTTAAATCAGTAATCTTTTCAAACTGCAGATTTAAAATTGAAGGGAAGCCCTCACCCTCAACCTTGCTCTCCAGATATTTTGAAATGAGGCTGTCATATCTTGCGGTATGCTTAAATGCCTTTACAGAAAGTTTCATCTTTGTATCATAGCTGATTGCACCGTCGTTTTCTTCCATCTCAGCCAATATATCCTCATAATCATCAGAGTTAACTACAACTGCAACATCCTGAAAATTCTTTGCGGATGAGCGGAGCATTGAAGGACCACCAATATCAATATTCTCTATTGCCTCATCAAGTTTCACGCCCTCCTTTGATATAGTATCTTCAAATGGATATAGATTAACAACCACCATATCTATTGGCTTTATCCCGTGCTTCTTCATCTCCTCCAAATGCTTCTCATTGTCCCTTCTTCCCAAAAGCCCGCCATGTATCAATGGGTGTAAGGTTTTTACCCTGCCGTCCATAATTTCAGGGAAGCCTGTATAGTCAGAGACTTGAATAACCGGAATATTATTGTCCTTTAATAATTTTGCTGTCCCTCCTGTTGAGAGTATCTCTACTCCCATCTCACTTAGACCTTTTACAAAATCTATTAGACCATCCTTCTTTGAAACACTTACCAACGCCCTCTGAATCTTACTCACGAACACCTCCTAAAATTGTGGAAATAAGCAATTGGAATGCCTTTGAGCGGTTTCCAGCATCACATAAGCACACCATGGATGGTGATGCGTGATGCTGACCCTCGGAGGCAGGCAGGACGCCTGCCGAGAATGAGCGAAAAGGCATTTCAATTGGTTACAAACCTCCTAAATCACCATATATAAATTGCAATATGCTTATTGCACTTAATGCCACTGTTTCTGTCCTTAAAATCCTCTGTCCCAGTCCTGCCGTGATAAATCCGTCAGAATTTGCTATCTCCACCTCTTCACTGCTTAAACCTCCTTCGGGTCCTACAATAATTGATATTGATTTAATCTCTCCTTTTTCATTCAGGAATTTTCTTAATCCCTTTATCTTCTCCCCCTCATAGAAAACTATCTTTAAATCTGCATCTTTATATTTATCACAAAATTGACTTAAATCATATATTGTATTGATTGAAGGTATGAATCTTCTCAAAGACTGCTCAGACGATTCTTTTGCAATCCTCTGCCACCGATCTATCTTTCCAAATCCCCCCTCCTTGCCCCCCCTTAGTAAAGGGGGGGATGGGGGGATTTTAACAATACATCTTTCTAATTTCAGAGGGACAATCTCATTAACACCAAGCTCTGTTGCCTTCTGGATAATAAAATCCATCTTCTCGCCCTTTGGTATCCCCTGACCAAGTACGATTTTAATTTTTGTGTCTTCTGATTTAAAATCCTTAAATATTATCTCCCCTGTTACATGCCCTTTCTTAATCTCTGTTAACTTAACTTTATATTCCCAGCCAAGTCCATCTAAGACAGCTATCTCCTCCCCTTCTCTTATCCTTAAAACCTTCCTAATCTGCTCTGCATCATTCCCTGTTATTTTTACATGGTCGGCGATAATTGATTCTCTGTTTACAAAAAAACGGTGCATGATTTAGGGATAACACAGCCTCTAATGTTGTGTCAAATTAAAATAGGGTGTATCCTTTTTAAGATAAAATTCGTCTATATAGGTAAAGGGAGAAATAGTGAAAGATAAAAAAGAAGGTATTGGCACAGCATTTAAAATAGTTAGTATTACAGTTATGGCGGAAAAGGATTAACACTAACTCTGCTTATAAGAAAAGAAATGCATGACTTATATGGATAACATACCCTCTAATATTGTGTCAAATCAGAAGGAATCTTTTGAAAACATTAGGACAGGATTTGACATTTTGACGATTTAATTGTATATTTTGCTCGTAATGAAGACAACCCTGATGCGTCGAAGTAAATTTTCATATACAATCTTTCCTTTAAAAATAATTTATATAACTCTCTGTATTATTGCTATGCTCTCAATATTCACAAACCGGTATGCCATTGCACAAGATGATGAGAGGATAAAGAGAGGCAAAGAGGCATACAAAAAATATTGCTCTGTCTGTCATGACGAGACAGGAACAGGGGATGGCCAGGGTGCCGTGATCAGTGGGATTTTACCCCGTGACCTGACGGATAAAGCATATATGTCCCTTTTATCAGATGATGAAATAGTAAAGATAATTCGCTATGGAGAAGATGCATTCCCCCATCTCCAGATGCCTGGCCAGGGTAACGAAATACCAGAATCCGTAGGCTGGGATATTGTTTATTACCTCAGGACAATAGCAGTTGACAAAGGACCTCTAAAGGCTCCCTCTCCTCAGGAAAGGGCAAAGAGATTTAAAGAACCATTGGGAAGGGGAAAGATATATTACCTCCGCTATTGCTCATCCTGCCATGGCATTTCAGGAGATGGAAAGGGATGGGCTGCAAGGGGATTATTAGAGGGTAAACCTGCTGCCCTGAATGACCCTGCTTTAATGTCTAAATTTACCGAACAGGACATTTTGGCTCATGTTAAAGGATTAACGAAAAAAGAAGATAGGGACATGCCAATCTTTGGAAAGTCCATTACCAATGATATTGTAAAGGTTATTGCTTCATATGTAAAGACTTTATCAGCCATTCCGGGCAGATAAAATAGTGATGGCGGAGATTGTTAAGAATAAAAGATATTGGTGGTTTATTAGCCAACAGGGCAGATGAGGTTGCCGAGTTTCTCCGAGAGTCTTAGATTTTCCCTATAGTCCACCGGAACATCTATAATTGTCGGCATTTTCTGCTTAAGAGAATCTTGGAGTGCAGGTAGGAGTTCTCTTGTGCTGGATATTCGGTAGCCTTTCATGCCAAAACTCTCTGCATATTTGACAAAGTCAGGATTGTTGAAATCGGAACCGAAGTCCACTCCAAATTCGTTAACCTGCTTCCACTTTATGAGGCCGTAACCATTATCATTGAAAATAACCACCGTAAACGGTGTCTTGAGGCGGCAGGCTGTTTCAAGCTCCATAGAGGTCATCATAAACCCGCCGTCACCGCATACGGCAACAACCTTTTTTTCCGGATTCAATAGCTTTGCAGCAATGGCAGCCGGCACGCCAAATCCCATTGAGGCAAAACCAAAGGAAATCAGCACCGAATTCGGCTCATAAGCCTGGTACATCCTTGCAACCCAGATCAAATGTGCCCCTACATCACTCACCAAAATGTCATCCCTGTTCAGGACACTGCGTATATCGTTAATTATCCTTTGAGGTTTAACTGGAAAACCTTCATCCCTCGCACATTCCTCAATCTCGCGAAGAATATAGTCTCTTAAGACTTTTCTCGCGGAGCTGATCTTTGGTTTTGTTCTCCCTATCAATAATCTGAGACTCTCACGGATATCTCCTAAGAGCTCTACCGCAGGCGTATAGTGAAAATCCACATCCGGAGGAAGGATATCTACATGCACAATCTTCTTATCCCCCTGAGGGTTCCAGCCTTGTGGGTCATATTCTGTAAAATCATACCCTATGGCAATAACTACATCGGCATCATCAAATCCACAGTTTACATAATCGCGGGACTGCAGGCCTACAGAGAGGAGACACAGAGGGTCATCAGCCGGAACAGACCCCATGGACATAAAAGTATTTGCCACAGGTAACTGAGTATGGTGCACAAAATTCCTAAGTTCTTTAGATGCGTTACTGCGGATAATCCCGTTACCTGCAAGGATTATAGGATTTCTGGCATGGTTAATTATGTCGGCAGCCTCTTTGAGAATCTTCTCATCCGGATAGGGATAGGTGACCTGTCTGATGAGCATGGGACGGCCTTTCACCTCTTCCCCCGCCACATCGGAGGGCACCTCAAGGTGGCAAGCGCCGGGCTTTTCTGCCTGTGCAATCTTAAACGCCTTCCTCACCACCTCCGGTATGACATCAGCCCTGTCTACCTGTGCATTCCATTTGGTTATGGGTTTAAAATGGCTAACTATATCTACAAACTGTTTCGTCTCTTTATGCGCCCTTCTGAGATTAGTCTGACCTGTTATGGCTACAACCGGGGCATAATCAAGCTGGGTATCAGCAAGTCCGGTAGTGAGATTTGTTGCCCCAGGACCTAATGTGGCGAGACATACGCCCGGTTTACCTGTCAGTCTCCCTACAACACTTGCCATAAATGCCGCACACTGCTCTCATGCCTTGTAGTTACGAACTTGATAGAGGAGCCCCTCAAGGAGTTGAGGATATGCATAATCTCCTCTCCCGCAACCCCAAAGATATATTTCACACCTTCATTTTCAAGACACTTGACAAGCAGGTCAGAGGCTTTCATAGTAAACCTCCAGCAGTTTAATGGCAGGAAATTACTCTTATGTGTGTAATATAAGCCCGCGAAAAATAGTTGTCAATGGAAAATACCCTATTGTGTCAAACTACATTTAATTTCTCTAATTCTTTCTTAAGAAAATCTGTACCCTTATAATGGATTGAGTTTATTTTTAGGTAAGATGCGGCGTTGGCGAACTCCTCTATGTCATCAATATATACACATTCTTCCGGTTTTACACCACATAATTTTACAGCCTCCCTATATATTTTCGGATGGGGTTTCATTACGTGGATTTTATAAGATAATACATGATAGTCAAATATTTTCAGTATATTAAATTTTCTCTCACAGAACTCATAATGAAGGGCATTTGTATTTGAAAGGAGGCATAGTATATATTTTTTCTTTAATTCAGTCAGTAAATCAGCCACATCTTTTTTTAATGTAAATATATCAGTAAATATTTCTTTGAACTCATTAAAGGAAATGTCGAAATTAAAACGACCGTCCAGATACCTATAAAATTCCTCTGCAGAAATCTCTCCATTGTCAAAGGCTATATCTATCTTTGATTGATAGATAAAAATATTTAATTCCTCTGCTGGAATGTTTATTAAATTAACCAGTTTAGATATGCTTATTTTATGGTCAAAGTCTAAAATAACCCTGCCCAAATCTGAAATGATGGCTTTAATCATATTATTTATACAATTATAGATTTTATCTTTTTTACTAATACCTAATTTATAAAATGCCGATATTTAAGTCAAGAATATCGGTGAAAAAGTATGGGGGTGTTTATGAAAAGGATAATTTTATTTCTCTTGTTAATAATCCTCTTTTCATGTCAATTCACCTTTGCAGATGATGCCAGTCCATATAAAAAGAAGAGGCAGAAGGAAGTCCTTTCATTGTCCTATACAATGTTCTTCAACAATCACCGCTATGATGAGATGAGCATTTACCTATCTACTATTCAAAAAGATAGAGAAGGCTATCTGATACTATACACTGTTGTGGTACTACTCGCCAAAAATCTCGTAGGAAGCGGCTGGTTCAGAACTCCTGTAAATTATCAGCAGGATTTTATAAGGGATAAGACAGATATAAACGTTATACAGAGAATAGATGGCATACAGGTTGTTATCAATAAAGATGGAACAATGGTTGGAAAGGTATTTAGTTTCAACCAGAATCCGACAGATATTGTAATGGATGTGCTTTGTAAGTTATTCGGGACGGCGGCTTAAGCAAATAACATGCTACAGAGTATGTATTCTAAAAAAGCATTTCTGACTATATCTGCAACTGTAGTATTTTCCTTTTCCACCTTTCTTTTTAGTATAACTAACATATACATCTGTGTCCTTTTAAGTGTATGCATAAGCCCTCTTATATGATGTATATTTATACATTGCGTTTTTTGTCAAAGATTTTAAAGACCCTGAAATAAATTTCTGATTATAAAAAAAGACATTTTGTAACTCCATCCTAAAGCAAAAATATTGACATGAAACGCTGTCTAATTATATAGTATTGCCAGTTATAGGGTAAGTATAAATATGATAAGCAAAGGAAGAAATTATGCGATACCTGAAGATTCATACGCTTGAGAAAGGCTGGTGTGACAAGAATGAAGTATTGCTCCATACCGCTTTCCAGCTTCTCACAGATTTTATTGAGAAAGAGAAACCAGACAAGATTGTTGATTGGAATGCAGATAAATTACATAGACAAGCATGGAAAGAAATCAAATCACTATATAATTGGTGGAAAAAGGAGCGTCCAGCACGGAAAAGCCCGCTTGATAATAAGAGGCTGAAGCATCCTCCTTTGAAAATTGAAAAGATTCCAGATTCAGATTTATATAAGATGGTCGAATATGACAAAAAGAAATACGCAAATTATTATCGTGCTTTGGAGGAACATTGGAAGCTTGAACAAAAGTGGGAAGAAGAAGACCAACGCAATCTTCATCGGTTGATTGATATCAGAAAATTTCTATGGACATAGAAGATATTAACTCAAAAAATGCGTGAATGATTACTTCTCATCTCCCCCCCTTCTAAATGAGGGGATGAAGAGATAGTTATTCACTTTTCAAGTGAAACCCTCACGAGCCTTCGGCTCACAAAGGTGGATGAAAATATATCACCCTCCCCTCAATCCCCTCCCATCAAGGGAGGGGAAGTAATAATAAGTTCCCTCTCCCCTTGTGGGAGAGGGTTAGGGTGAGGGGCAACAAAAGGTATTTTCGAGTGAAATATTTTTTCGGAAAAACTCTTTAATGATAATGACTTCTCTAAAGTAATGATAGCCGAAAATAATTACTTTAAAATACGATATGCTCTCATGCAATATTGTTGTTTTTTGATTCAGGAATAATAAAAGACAGAAAGTGTATAATAACTTGTTAGGGGCGTACTCTCGTACCGTATGTAGATGGACAAGCCACAAAGGGAAAAGGTGAGACGGCTGGTCAAAGCCAGTCATGATGCCTATTTAACTATCATTGCTGACACGAGCCACTTTCAAAGTTTCAAGGAACGACTAGATCGAGTCCAAATCGTGCTTCGCGACATACTGCGAAAGAAAGCATGCTCCGAGAACTCTTTAAAGGATATACCCACTTTTGCCCGATATTTGTTTGGACTTCGCGAAGACGCTGTTCGTCTAAAGCTTCCAATACTTCCGTTTGATCGAGAGATAGAACTTCTGAACGACTTCGTTATTGCGGCGCTTGAACAACGCCGCTCAACGAAGTACTCGGGCGAATGCGCTTCTTACGGAGAAACCCTTCTAAATTGTTATCTCGATATCTTCATTACGCTCACAGTAAGCAAGACTCCGCGGCACCTCGGGGCCAAACCATCTTTCTTGGTAAATCCTACAACTGGTGCTAATTTGGAACTCGACATCATGATAGAAGACTTTCGGCTGGCATTTGAGTTCCAAGGTGAGCACCACTATGTAGACGCCAAGGTGATTGAGCGAGACAAATTCAAATTGACCAAGTGCGCCCAATTTCAACGCATTCTGATTCCTGTAAATCCGTATCAGCTACAGGCTACTGCCCTTCAGACACTCATCCTTAATTCCATCAAGGATCAACTTAAGATTGGCGCGCTGTTCTCAAGGACAGAGACCTTCAATCCATTGGAAGTTTCGGTGTCGAACAAGCAGCTTCTCCAATTCAGCAAGGCGGCTCAACGCATATTCTTGTCGAACATGCTGTTCTCACGTGCTTTGCGGTGGGTCGACGACTATGCGGCTTTATACATTGCGAAAATTTCTTCGCATAGTCCGATCTCAACGTCCACACCCGCTCATAGACTGTTAGCCCCAAGCCAAGACTTGGATGTTGAAAGCATTTATCGGAAACTTTCTCTTGTCACAAAATTGAGAAGGAATAAGTTACCCAATGAATCGCGCCCCTAATCCAGCGGTCAACCGGACCGCCCACAAGCTGCAATTGTGGTATCCCTCCGCGCTGGCGCGCTCTGGCGGCCGATTACCTCCACGTTATTCTCTGAAAAACTCACAGTGGATTATCTCCCCTCACACCACTCCCTTGCATTCCGGAACATTCTGAGCCATGGTGATATTTTTACAAAGTTTTTTACTTGCCTCAGCACCGCTCTTAAGACCTTTATCGCCAGTCTCAGTTTTTTCTCATTAACATCTTTAACAAATTTGTTAGATGATTTGCATTTAAGCCCATTGTGTGCTAAATTTTCTGCAGATAGCAAACCCGTTGGAGGGGTTTTATGGAGACATGCGTTTTAGTAAACAATATTGAAAAATATAGCGGTAAATATGTGGCAACAAAAACTTTTGAGGATAAGGATGTAATTAGCTTTGGCGATGATCCTGTTAAGGTATTTAATGATGCAAAAAAGGCAGGGGCTGACGACCCAGTGGTATTTTATATTCCTGAAAAGGATACAATTCACATATATCTATGCCGATAAGAGAATGTCCTTTTACATTCTGCGGCAACGACATTTACCGTCCCATCTTACCAGTAAGAATAATTAACCCACATACAAGCGGAAATTATAGAACACACGGCATAATTGATACTGGCGCAGATGAATGTGCAATACCAGCAGCGTATGCCCCGATATTAGGTCACAACTTACAGGCTGGTCAAACAAAAAAAATCAGAACCGGCAACGGATTAACAGTTGCCTATGCACATACAACAAAATTTGAAATTTTTCACCCTGAAACCACAGAACTTTTATACACTATGAAAGATACCCCAGTAGATTTCCTGCCGAATTTGAATGTGGCATTGCTGGGAGCAAACAACTTTCTGAGCCGATTCATATTAACAATAGACTATCCAAACAAAAGATTTTCAATAAAGTATCCATAAAATTCTATTGACAGTCTATCTTCTTAAGTTCTATACTCTGCCCTGAAATACAATATGTGCAGGGCTCTTATGCAATATTGTTGTTTTTTTGATTCAGGAATAATAAAAGACAGAAACTGTATAATAACTTATTCGCCCTGGCGGGCAAGTTTGTGAAGAGGAGTTAGAACGTGGAGAAGATACGCTGGGATCAATCATTCAGTGTCGGCGTTGCGAAACTCGATGAGCAGCACAGGCACATCATTGACATGATTAATCTGCTTATAGAGAACGTCGAGCCAGACATTCGTTCCGAGCCAATCTCGGAGACCCTGACGAGAATGACCAAATACGCGGAGGAGCACTTTGATACGGAGGAGCAACTCCTCGCACAGCACGCATACCCTGAGATCTTGAGTCATAAGGAGGAGCACGCTGTCTTTTGCAAGAAAACGGCTGCTTTCTGTCTGGATACGATGAGCTATAAGACCTCCGTACCTGAGGAAATCCTTCTCTATCTCAATGACTGGTGGACGAACCATATTCTGACAATAGACATGAGATACCATTCTTTCTTCAAGGAGCGAAGTATCACATAACGCAAGCTAATAAGGCGATGCATCTGCCTCCCTCATCCATAGCTCACAACTGATCACCAGATCTTATCCTATAAATACTCACAGTGGATTATCTCCCCTCACACCACTCTCTTGCATTCTGGAACATTTTGAGCCAAGGGGAAGCCTTGAGGTTCTTTTTCATATTCTCTGGCATCCATGCCCACTGCCATTTGAGGAATGTCCTTTCAGGGTGGGACATCATGGCAATATGCCTGCCATCGGGTGTGCATAGTGATGCAATACCGAGGGGTGAACCGTTTGGGTTAAATGGATATTTTTCTGTTATTTCACCATTATCATCGGCATATCTGATTGGGGCGAGTCTTTTATCTATGACTTCTTTTCGCATTTTCTCATCCGGGAAATGGGCAAAGCCTTCTCCATGATTTGCCCATACTCCTAAAATAGAGCCTTCCATCCCATTTAGCATTATTGAAGGGCTTTCAATAATCTTCACTGTTGCAAATCTTGATTCCAGTCTTCCTGATTTATTATGAATAAACCGAGGCTGAAATTTACCTGCTATCCCCTGCCAAGGAACCCATCCAAGCAGAGCCATTAATTGACATCCGTTACATATTCCGAGGCTGAATGTATCGGGTCTATTATAAAATTTTTGAAATTGTTCATAGAGTTTTTTATTGAATCTTATTACCCCTGCCCATCCTTTTGCCGAATCAAGGACATCTGCATAACTAAAGCCTCCTACAAACGCTATGCCTTTAAACTGTGCGAGGGTTATCCTGTCATTCATTAAGTCTGTCATTGTTACATCCCAAGTATCAAACCCTGCCATGTAAAACGCCGAAGTCATTTCTCTATCACCATTACTCCCTTCCTCCCGGATTATTGCAACAGGAGGCTTAACATTTTTCTTTATAATAACTTCAGGTGTTTGTTCGGGTATAAAGGTGATTTGATATGCCGGTGCCATCCTATCATAGATATTTTTTTTCTCCTCAAGGACACATTCAGGATTTGTCTGGAGCATATCAAGTTGATGACTCGTCTCCTCCCAGATTCCCCTTAAGACTCTCATGTCTTCATCTAAGACAACCCCCTCCCTTTCTCCCTCCCCACTTGTGGGGGAGGGAAGGGTGGGGGCAAATTTGATTTTTATCCTCTTTTCTATTGTTGTATTTCCAATAATTTGATATGGAATATTGTAATCTTTAAGTTCAGAGATTATCTCATTTTCATTTTCAGGGAGATATTCAATTACTAATCCCAGTTCTTCTGAGAATAATATTTCTATTGCTTCTTTTTCTGACTGCTGACTGCTGACTGCTGACTGCCGACTTTCTACATTTATTTCCATTCCACAATTTCCTGAAAATGCCATTTCATGTAATGTTGTAATAAGTCCGCCGTCACTCCTGTCATGCCCTGACAGAATTAGTTCTCTATCTATCAAATACTGGATTGCATTAAATGTGTCTTTCAGTAATTGTGGGTTATCCACATCAGGTGATTCATCACCTATTTGTTTATAGCATTGAGCAAGGGCTGAACCGCCAAGTCTATTTTTCCCATTTCCTAAATCAATATAGATTAATTTGCTCTTGCCCGGCATCTTTAAATCTGGAGTGATAACTTTTGTAATATCAGGACATGGGGCGTAGGCGGAGATAACAAGAGTTCCGGGAGATTTCACAGTCTCTGTCTCACCCCCCCCACCTGCCCTCCCCCCTCTGGTGGGGGAGGAAACCTGTGCTGCCATTGAAAGACTATCTTTCCCTCCATCCACAGCAATACCAAGCTCAAGCATCATATCCCTCATTGCGACTGCCGCATCATAAAGCCTTGCACCTTCGCCGGGGAGTTTCGCTGCCCACATCCAGTTTCCTGAGCATCTTATATCCGGTAGTGCACTTATCTTTGCCCAGACAATATTTGTCAATGCCTCACCGACACTCATCCTCGCCATTGCAGATGGATTGATAAGCCCCTTGATAGGCTGTTCGCCAATAGATATTGCTGCACCTGTCAACCCAAAATGGCTCTGTGCTATGATTGCCACATCTGAGACAGTAAGTTGTAATGGTCCCGCACACTGCTGTCTTGCTATCAGACCTGTTACAGACCTGTCCACCTTACTTGTGAGAAATCTCTTTGAGCCTACTGATACAAGCCTGAGAACTCTGTCAAGTGCATCCTTTATGGGTGCGTTATTACGCAGGCTAAAGCCTGCGGCTACCTCTTCTAATTGAGATGGGAGCTTTAGAGGTTGTGTCTTCATTGGGATTCGCTCAAGGTTAAAGGTCTTCTGAGGCATATCGCCCAAAACCTTCTCAAGATTAAGATTTACAGGTGTTGAGCCGTCAAGTTCATCATAGAGGACAATATAACCATCACCTGTAATATCCCCTATTATTGAAAAAGGGAGCTTTTCTCTTTCACATAACTCTCTGAATATATCAATCCTATCTGAATATATGAGGACTGCATCCTGTTCCTGATACTCCGCACCCCATATCTCAAGGACTGATAATGTATTATCACCAACTATTATCTTTCTTATATTGATTTTTGCACCTGCTGGATAGACAATCTCCTTAACCACATTACAGTTCCCGCCTGCACCCTGGTCATGGATACTCGCAATAGGGTTTTCATCGCCAAGTTCAACAGACCCCCTTATGACCCTGTTCAGCTTCTGCTCCATCTCTGCATCACCTCGCTGGACTGCATTAAAATCCAGTTCCTCTATATTTTCCCCGTGAACCATACTTGATGCAGAGCCCCCCCCCATCCCTATGCGATATGCTGGTCCCCCAACCTTAACAACAACCATATTTTTTGCAGGTGTATCTTTTTCAATATGCCTGTCATCTATCTGCCCGACCCCCCCTGTAAACATTATCGGTTTTATCCATTCACGTCTCTCCCCGTCTGGAAGCCTTAACCCGAATGACCTCGTGAAACCCTGTATTAAAGGCTCACCGAACTTATTCCCATAATCTGATGCACCATTACTCGCCTCAATCTCTATCTGTAATGGTGATGCAAGATTTTTCGGATAAATGAAAGATTCATCTTCCCATGGCAGGGGATAATCTGGAATCCGGAGATTTCCCACACAATAAGCGGCAGTCCCTGCAACAACAATACTCCCCTTCCCTGTAGCATGAACATCCCTGACCCTTCCCCCTGTCCCTGTCTCCGCCCCCGGAAATGGTGCAACACCCGAAGGAAAGTTATGGGTCTCGGCTGTAAAGATTATGTGATATGTAACTTCTCTAAGGCTGAAAGCTGAAGGCTGAAAGCTGCTTGCCGGTAGTATAGTTTGAATTTTATATCCCCTGATGGCACTTGAATTATCTTTAAATGCAATGATACTGTTATTCGGATTCCTCTTATACGGCTCTTTGACAATCTGCATGAGGTTTTCTGAAATCTCTTTTCCATCAATTATGAGTCTCCCTCTAAAAAACCAGTGGCGGGAATGCTCGCTGTTGGACTGGCTCAAGTCAAAACATTCTACATTTGTTGGGTTTCTCTTAAGGTCATTTACAAAAAGGTTGTAGTAATACTCAATATCCCATTCATCAAGCCCAAGCCCCGTCTTTTGATTAATCTCTGCGAGGGCTTTCTTACCTTTTTCTAAAAGTGGAACGGTATATACAGGCTCAGGCTTTATTCCAGGCTCAAAGGTCTTGAGAGACTCTTGATATTGGCACTCTGTCATCCTGTCATGGATAAGTTCAAGAAAAGGCTGAAGGCTGAAGGCTGAAGGCTGAAAGCCTGTTTTGAAAATTAGTTTATATCTCCTTGACCTCTCTATTCTCTTAATCTTAGTTAGTCCACACGCATGACATACCGATACAACATTAGTTGACCACGCAGTTGTGAAGTTCATCCTCGGACCCACTTCAATAATAAATCCCTCCCTCCCCCCCTTTTCAAAGGGGGGAGAGGGGGGATTTTGAGTTAAAAAACTCTCATCTGAGAAATTCTCATGTTCAAAGGTCTCTGACAGAAGCCACCTCAGAATATTAAGTTCTTTATCGGTAAGCGGTTCTGATACATCTATATTGAAACAGAATTCAGTCTCAATAGTATCAATACCAGGGCTTAATTTTTCTCTTACGGTTTTAAGGAGTTGATTCCTTTTATTCTCCAAAAGGGCAGGTGTGCGATAAAAATGCAAGAGACTATTTTTGGTCATGAATTGCTCCTTTTTTAAGGAAATTATAAAAAATATTTTTTGACACAGATTTACACTGATTTTAAGTATAATCTTTGCTATTTTTTATCTGCGGGAATCATAATTTATCTGTGTCCATCTGTGTCTAAAATCTTTTTCTTTTGTCCTTGTATGACTCCAATTTTAGCATAGAAATAGATTTTCCTTTGACAAATATTTTTCAGGTGGATAAGATAGATTTACTATGATAGTTGGAATACCAAAAGAAATAAAAAAAGATGAATACAGATTAGGCATTGTCCCTTCAGGTGTCAGGTCGCTTGTCCTGGCAGGGCATAAGGTCATTATAGAGGACGGTGCTGGATTAGGCAGCGGCATATCAAATTCAGAATATGAGTTTGAGGGGGCTGAGATAGTCCCTTCTGCAAAAGATATATACCTCAGGGCTGACATGATTATGAAGGTGAAGGAACCGCTTTCTTCCGAGTATAATATGCTCAGGGAGGGACAGATACTCTATACATATCTCCATCTTGCACCTGCCCCTGATTTGACAAAGGCTCTCCTTGAAAGAAAGATTATAGCCATAGCCTATGAAACAGTCCAGTTAGACGATGGCTCTCTGCCCCTATTAATCCCTATGAGTGAAATCGCCGGGAGAATGTCTATACAGGAGGGGGCAAAATATCTTGAGAGGGAAAAAGGCGGGAGAGGCATTCTCCTCGGAGGTGTTCCCGGAGTTGCCCCGGGAAAGGTAACGATTATTGGCGGCGGTATAGTCGGGACAAATGCAGCAAAGATGGCAATCGGGACAGGGGCTACTGTAACCATACTTGATGCAAGTCTTTACAGACTCCGTTATCTTGACGATATATTTGGAGGAAGAATAAGGACACTGATGTCAGACAGCCATAATATAATGGAATCTATAAAAGAGGCTGATTTAGTCATAGGTGCGGTTTTAATACCCGGTGCAAGGGCACCCTTTCTTGTTACGAAAGGAATGCTCTCAGAGATGAAGGAGGGCTCAGTTATTGTGGATGTATCAATTGACCAGGGCGGATGTATTGAGACATCAAAACCAACATCTCATAGTAACCCTATTTTTGTAGTGGATGGTGTTATTCACTACTGTGTAACAAATATGCCTGGAGCTGTTCCGAGGACATCCACCTTCGCCCTTACAAATGCAACATTCCCCTATGCCCTTCAGATAGCCAATCTTGGACTTAAAGATACCCTCACAAAAAATAAAGCACTCTTAAAGGGTCTAAATCTGGCGAATGGTAAAGTAACACACAAGGCTGTAGCTGAAGCCCTGGGATATGAGTATTCTCCGCCAGATAATATTCTAAAGGTTATATAAATTACCTATCATGGTGGTGATTTGGAAAAGACATTTTAAAGCACATAATCTTGATAAATGATTAAAAAGACATTTAAATGGAGTTTGATATTATCTGTTATAGCTGTATTTCTCTTTGTAATCCAATTTACAACAGCCATTAAGATTATCTACCTTGTCAGTGGAGAGACTTCTGTCACCGCCGAAAAGAAGGCGATGCACGCAAGTTCCCTTATCTTCGCCAATATAAAAAATCTGCCATTATATTTAAAGGATTTCTGGGAGAAACCAGAATTCCATGAGCATAAAATTGACAGCCGATTTTTTGGGTTAAATGTTGCTCCATCCAGCTTCCCTGAAGGAGATGAGCATATCATAAAAAACCTTTTAGAGATGGGGGTTCAGTCTGTCAGAGTTGACTATGGCTATGAATCAAATAAAGTCCATATAGAGAGGTTTTTAAATAAACTTATAAATCCCCCCAGCCCCCCTTTTTCAAAGGGGGAGAAAGGGGGATTTGATATTCTCCTTCACCTTGTCCAGTCAAAAGAAGAGGCTGGCAGAATGAGTGAGAAAGGGATACAGGATAAATGGAGAAAATTTTTAGAAGATATAATGAGCAGATTTTCCTCTGATATAAAGAATTATGAAATCGGCTCTGTTCCGAATCGTAAAGAATGGTCAGGCTATACCATTCCCGACTATATAACAGCATTAAAAATTGCATCTGAGGTTGCAATAAAATATCAGGTTAATGTATTTGCACCCAATATCCAGGATTTTGAGCCATTCTGGCAGGTGGCAATATTTGAGGCAATAAAGGATGAGGGGATTAATATTCAAGGCTCAACTGATAATCTGTTTGTTGACAGGGCTATTCAGCCTGAATTTTATGATGAGCATGTCCTTGGCAGGAGGTTAAAAAATTTAGTCAAAATGGACCTTCTCAATAAATCAAAGTTTCTTGATGTAGTATCTGAAAAGTATGGAATAAAAACATTTATATCCTCTTTTACACAGTGGAATTTGGATGTCCCTGCACCATTTTATAACTCTTCTAAGGAAAGGTTGACAAATGTAGATGATTATGCCGACTACCTTGTAAGATATTATGTCCTTTCAGCGGCAGGCGGTTATACTGATAGAGTTTACTGGGGACATTATGCAAGTTATAAAGAAGGCATTTTTGATGACAATAATAATCCAGAAAAAGAGGATGCCCCGGAGGTGCATCATAAATTCATCTATCAGGGTGACCCAAGGATATTTAAAACCCGCCCTGCCTATAATGCATATAAAACCATGACAGGATTTCTGAGTAACAGCAGATTCATAAAAAATCTGTCTGATATCTACCACTTATCCCCTCCTGATGAAGATAGGGATAAAGAGGGTGTATTTATATTTGAATTTGAGAAGGATAATCAAAAGATATATGTAGGCTGGACCCTGAATGTTTACAAAAAAAGGGTTAATATATTTGATAGGAATAAATGTCAGGCTACATGGAGAGATGGTGAAACTATACATTTAAAAGAAGGTGGAATAGACCTGCAAAAAAGCCCGACATATATTGTATGTAATTAATGGAATACAATATTGACAGAAATAAATGATTGCAGTAATATTAACTGCAATTGCAGTAATATTTACTACAGATATGAAACAGGCGATAGAAAGAATATTTGGCTCAAGAACCAGAGCAAAGGTGTTGGCATGGTTTTATATGCACCATGACGAAAGCTTCTTTGTGCGCCAGCTTGCAATTATTCTTAAAGAAGACTCTACCAATCTAAGCCGTGAACTATCAAATCTTGAGAAAATTGGAATTCTCTCATCAGCAAGAGAAGGCAACCTAAAATATTTTCAGGCAAATAAAGATTGTTCGTTCTTTAATGAACTGAAAGGACTTGTCCTTAAAACTATCGGGGTTATTGGAGACCTCAAGTCTGCCCTCAAAAAGCTTCCAGGTATCAAATATGCCTTTGTATATGGCTCTTATGCCAGAGAGGAGGAAAGGGTAGATAGTGATATTGACCTGATGATTATTGGGGATGTGGATTTAGATACACTTGATTCACTTATAAGCAACCTTGAAAAGAGATTTGGCAGGACTATAAACTATATAAATTATGATTACAAAGAGTTTTTGAGTAAAAAAAGACGAAAAGATGGATTCATTACAGACACCTTAAAGGGCAGGAAGATTATGCTGATAGGGGATGAAAGTGGACTTAAAGAGGCTTGAATCACAGGGGCTGATAGAAAAGGTAAGTTTCAGTGACAAACAGATTATTTCTAATATTAATCGTGCCAGAAAAGACCTTATCACAGCAAAGGCAAATATTGAAATAGATGAAGAGTGGGCTTACACAATATCATATCATGCAATGCTCAGAGCTGGCAGGGCATTAATGTTCTCTATGGGTTATCGCCCTAAAGGCAAAAACCAGCATAAGACTGTAGTAGATTTTTGTGCGGAGGTGCTCAGTGAGGAATTCAGAAACTTAACAGAAAGATTTAACAGGATGAGGATAAAAAGGCATGACTTTATATACGAACCAGAAAGGCCGATTTCCAGAACAGAGGCAACAAAATCTCTTGAGAGTGCTGAAAGGTTTGTCAGAGAGATAATGGATAAAATACAGAAAGCGAATTTACAGAAAATGTTGTTTTGACAAAAAAGAATTAAAAAAACATGAGCGTTAACGGATTAACTGCTGACCTTAGTTTGTTTGTGCCTGAGATTGAAGAACTTGTCAGTGCCGGGACAATCAGTTTTACAATAGAAAAGGCAACTTCTTCAACTGTCAACAAGATTATTGAAAAAGCCAATGAATTTTAAGATAAAGAAGAACAGGGGGATTTATTTAAATTTTATTTGGAAATATAATTGCTATGATGAAAAAAGAAAAATACTTACAGATATTCAATTACCTGCGTGAGTTTTCAAAACTCAGGAGTTTGCCTATTAGAAACCTTGAGCAGTATGAAAACATCATCTGGTTTTCTGATATTCCGAAGTATGAAATTTTTGACTGCATCACTTTCCCCAACTTCAACCAAGATGCTGACTACTGGCTGAAAATAAATAAGCCAAAGGGAGAACCACAACCGCCAGCTTTTCCAAAGCTAAGCGATACGCTTCACGACTGGATTGTGAAAGAAAGTTTGACTGATGAAGATGGTATGCCGAAACTGAAAGAAAGCATCTTCAAGAACAGTAAAACAATTTTACTATCCGACAAACAGTATCAAAATGATTTAATGCGACAAAAAGTTTTAGAGAGGTGTAACTGGCAGTTTTTTAGAGTGAGAGGTGCTGAATATTATTCCAACCGAAAAAAAGCGTTAGAACCTCTTTGGAAACTTCTCAGAACAAATGATAGACAGAAAGAAGAACCTTCAATTACAAATAAATACCAGCAAAACGGAGTAGAAGAAATTAAAAATGATACTGTTGAAATAATACAACCTGTAGCTAAAAAGACATTTATTCCGCAAATCAATAAAAAAGTTAAGCAGCCTCAACAAATGGCTATTCAAGAAATCATAAAAGATAAAATATATTCTTCTGAGGATAGTTCTGCCTCAATTACTTCAATCAGCATAGAAGATAGGATAATAGAAATCCTTTCCGAAGAAGGCCCAATGCCAATATGGAAAATATCACAAACATTAGAACAGCCGTTAGAAGAAACAATTCGAAAAATGGAGAAACTTTTGGAGCAGGGATGGGTAATAAAATATTATGAGGGTGGCGTAAAGATGTGGAAAGCAATAGATTAATCTGTAATTTTAGATAATCAGATGCATGAAAAAGACTTTAAAAATAAAGAAAGATTGAAGGCTTATGAAGTTAAGCTCGTCTCAAAAATAAAACATTTCTCCTCAACAACAGGTTTAAAAATTCTTCTTACTGTATTTATTCTCTCTTTCCTCGTAAGACTCGGCTCTTCTCCCTTACTTGAGATTGATGAGGCGATTTATGCTGAGGTGGCAAGAGAGGCGTTTGTATCGGGGGACTACTTCAGCACCTACTATAATTTTGAAACTGAGTTTTCAAAACCACCTTTTCAATATTGGCTTCTTCAAATATTTTACGCAATTTTTGGAATAAATGAATGGGCGGTAAGACTTCCATCATTTATGGCGGCATTAGGTGTTTTATCCCTCACCTATCTCTTTGGGAAAAATATAAGGTCTTCTGATACAGGATTATGGGCATGTCTTGTCCTCTGTGCCAATGTGGGTTTTTACAGCATGATGAGAGATGCAAGGATGGATATAACACTCACATTCTTCATCACGCTTTCAATTTATGGATTCTATAACTATATCTACAAAGGGCAAAATTCTATTAAAGGATTTCTATATGTTTATATTGGTATGGCTGGTGCAACATTAACCAAAGGACCTATTGGAATAATATTCCCTGTTTCAATAGTATTTATGTTTATACTCCTGAAAAGAGATTGGGGTTCTTTTAAAAAGTTGAAGCCCTTTCACGGTTTGCTTCTGCTTATAACATTAATCACACCGTGGTATATTTACATGACACACAGATACGGCTTTGGGTTCCTTGAAAAGAATATCATCCATGAGAATTTTAAAAAGTTCCTTGTTAAGGGAGTATATGAGCCGAATCCCGGCGGACATTTTTTCTTAGCACATACATTCTTCTGGTATTTCTTTCCATGGTGGATATTGTGGTTTTATCAGCAATATTACTGGCTGAAAGAAAAGGGGTCAAGGGATCAAGGTGTTAAGGGGTCAGTTGAAGGAAAGGACACAAATTTATTTTTGCTCCTCTGGTTTTATATCCCCTTTGTTTTTTTCTCATTATCCAAGTTTAGCCTTCCAAACTATCTATCCGTAGTAATACCGGCAGCGTCTCTCGGTGCAGGTATTTATATTGATTCCCGTAAAGGAAAAGGGATAGTCGAATATCTGTTCTCTCTATTTTCTATTCCCCTTCTGATTATAGCACTTGTATCTTCATTTTTATTCTTTAGAGAATCTCTGGATACCTTTGTATATCTCCTTATTTCAGGTGTCGTTATTTCTACCTCTTACATTTTAATTTCCACCTTGAAAAAAGAATTTTTTATAACAAAGGCGTGGATGATTCTGCTTATTATGATGATACAGCTTCTCGTATCGCTAAAATTCCAGCCAACCTTTGACACATACAAACCTGCAAAACCCATATCTGAGGCAATAAAGAAGGTCAGCGGCAAAGAGTTTGAAATTGGTTTTTATAAAACCCGCCTATTTCAATCGCTTATATTTTATACAGGTAAAAAATTAAATGAGATAGGCTCTGAAGATTCCATGTTACAATTTATCAATTCTCCAAAAGAAAGGTTTGTTATTACTGATGAAAATGAATATAATTTACTGTCGCAGGGTTATAGAAATGAGATGGTAGTTCTTGGTAGATTTCCCTATTTTCCAATATCAAGAATAAGTTACAGCTTTCTTAATCCTAAAACGAGAGAAGAAGTGATAAAATATATTGTCTTAATAGGTAAGAAGCAGTATGCATAATTTTATTAAATGAAAACAACAGTTGAACAAAAAGAGATAAATAAGATTGTCCATGCAGACCATCATGACCCTTTTAATGTTCTGGGTATTCACCATGTTCATGTAAATGGTGAAAGGGGGGTCAGTATCAGGGCATTCCTGCCTGAGGCAGTTGAGGTGTTAGCAGTTGATTTTAATAATGAGAAAAGTGTTTATTCGCTTAACCGCATTCACAAAGATGGATTTTATGAGACATTTATAAAAGATAGAGAGATATTCCCATACTATTTCTCGGTAACGATATATGACAGCGAGGCTAAAGCCTCGCACTACAAGATTCATGACCCCTATTCATTCCTTCCAATAATTAGCAACCTTGACAGACACTTATTTAATGAAGGGAATCACCTTCGGATTTATGAAAAACTTGGCACCCATATAATGGATTTGGATGGCATTAAAGGTGTCCATTTTGCAGTCTGGGCACCAAATGCAAAGAGGGTCAGTGTAATCGGTGATTTCAATAAATGGGATGGACGAAGACACCCGATGAGGATATTGGGGAACTCTGGAATATGGGAGCTTTTTATACCTGGACTAAAGGAAGGGGATATTTATAAATATGAAATAAAAACCCATCATAACCACCTTCTCATAAAGTCTGACCCTTATGCCTTCTATTCTGAGGCAAGGCCAAAAACTGCATCTGTAGTCTGGGATATAAATAAATATAAATGGAATGATAGTGAGTGGGTAGAAAACCGCGATAAAACCACTCCGCTCGACAAGCCTCTATCCATTTATGAATTGCATTTAGGCTCATGGGCAAGAAAGACTGAGGAAGGTAATAGATTTCTGACATACAGAGAGATTGCCCATCTCCTGATTGACTATGTAAAAGATATGGGATATACGCATATCGAGCTTATGCCGGTTATGGAGCATCCATTTGATGCATCGTGGGGCTATCAGGTAACAGGATATTTTGCCCCCACAAGCAGATTCGGCACCCCTGAAGATTTCATGTATTTTGTAGATTACTGTCATCAGAACAATATCGGAGTTATCGTTGATTGGGTGCCTGCCCATTTCCCCAGAGATGGACACAGCCTGATTCAATTTGACGGGACTTCCCTCTATGAGCATGAAGACCCAAGAAAAGGAGAGCATCCCGACTGGGGGACACTCATTTTTAATTACGGTCGCCATGAGGTGAGAAATTTTCTAACGTCAAATGTCCTCTTCTGGTGCAGAAAATACCACTTAGACGGTCTTAGGGTGGATGCAGTGGCATCCATGCTCTATCTTGATTATAGCAAAAGGCATGGTGAATGGGTTCCGAATACATATGGCGGAAGGGAAAATCTTGAGGCGACAGATTTTTTAAAAAAGATGAATGAGGTTATTCATGCGGAGTTTCCGGGAATCATGACTATTGCAGAGGAGTCCACATCATGGGGAGGCGTCTCACGCCCTACATATCTTGGTGGTCTTGGATTTACATTCAAATGGAATATGGGGTGGATGCACGATATCCTTGAGTATATAACTAAAGATCCCATATTCAGAAAATATCATCATAATAATCTCACATTTGCAATGTTATATGCATTCCACGAAAATTTCATACTTGTTTTATCACATGATGAAGTGGTTCACGGTAAGGCTTCACTCCTAAGTAAGATGCCCGGTGATTTCTGGCAGAAGTTTGCAAATCTTAGGCTGCTTCTTGGCTATATGTATGCCCAGCCCGGCAAGAAGCTCCTTTTTATGGGTGGAGACATGGGACAGTGGCATGAATGGAATCATAACCAGAGCCTTGACTGGCATCTCCTCCAATATGAACCGCATACAAAATTGCAGAGATTTATAAAAGACTTAAATCAAATTTATAAAACAGAACCTGCCATGTGGGAGGTAGATTTTGAATATACAGGTTTTGAGTGGATTGATTTCCACGACTGGGAGAGGAGTATTGTATCATTTATAAGAAAGGGTAAAGACTCTGATAATCACCTCGTATTCGTTTTCAATTTTACACCTACCCCCAGATTTAACTATAAAATCGGTGTTCCCTCACACTGTTTTTATAAAGAGATACTAAACAGCGATTCTGATATTTATTACGGCAGCAATCTTGGTAATGAAGGGGGAAGATGGTCAGATCAGGTTTTATGGCAGGGGAAACCCTGCTCTTTAAACATTACCCTCCCGCCTTTGAGTGCCATCGTTTTAAAACCTGAAAAAGGTTAAAACTTAAGACAAAAATTCTACAGATACATCATTATAAAAGAGAAGCCCTTTTTGGGTTAATTTGAGATTTCCATTATCAAACACTATAAGATTATTGTTCAAAAGCTGAGATATTGTATCAGAAAAAACTGTTTTTAAATCTACACCGAAGCGTTTTTTAAAATATTGTAGATTTATCCCATCAAGCATCCGAAGCCCCATCATAATGGTTTCTCCCATTGTTTTCCTGTTCTCAAGTTTTTCCTCCCCTTCAATAACATTAAAAACCTTTTGCCCCCTTGCCTCCTTAGTTCCTTGAATCCTTTTTATATATTCCACTGGACTTTTTATATTCCATCTCCTCTCTCCATTTATATAAGAATATGCACCAGCACCCATGCCGATATATTCTTCATTCTGCCAATAAATCTGATTGTGCAAACACTTCTTGCCATGTTTAGCAAAATTTGATATTTCATAATGCCCATAACCTGCCATCGTTAGAAGTTCTATTCCTCTCTCATACATCTCTAACTGTTTATCTTCATCAGGTAATTGGTAGCCGCAGGCTTTAGCCTGCGTTTTACTCCAAAACTGTGTCCCCTTTTCTATTGTCAGATTATATGTAGAGATATGGTCAGGATTTAATTCAATGGCAGTTTTAATATCAGATTCCCAATCATCTATTGTCTCATCAGGTATGCCAAACATTAAATCTATAGAGATATTTTCAAAATTAGCATCTCTTGCTAATAAAACCTGTTGATACGCCTTCTTTGAATCATGCACCCTTCCGAGTTTTTTTAAGAGTCTGTCATTAAAGGACTGAACACCTATACTTATCCTATTAAATCCTTCCCTTCTTAACTCCCTTAATTTATCTATAGTCAATGTCTCAGGGTTTGCCTCAATTGTAATTTCCACATCAGCTCTTAAATTAAATAGACTTTTGCACGATTCCAATATCTCTATTAATTGCCTCGATTCAAGAACTGTCGGTGTGCCGCCGCCAAAGAATATTGATATAATTTCATAGGGCTGATAGCTGATTATAGAAATTTCTTTTTTTATCGCTTCCACATATTCATTAATAATCCCCTCCATATTGCTGTACGAATTAAAGTCACAGTAGCCGCATTTCTTAATGCAAAAAGGAACATGAATGTAAATGCCTATTTTTTTTCTCACGTTTTTATTATACCACTTATCAAATTTTTATTGATGGATGCAAAAAATAATGTTACAAAAGGAAATATGATAAAGCCATTTAAGGGAATTTTGCCAAAGATTCATGAAACTGTTTTTGTAGAAGAAAGTGCCCAGATTATAGGTGATGTAGAAATCGGGGAATACTCCAGCGTGTGGTTCAATGCAGTTGTAAGGGGGGATGTAAATTATATAAGAATCGGCAAAAGGACAAATATTCAGGATGGATGCCTCCTCCATGTAACAAATAAAACCTATCCACTATTTTTAGAAGATGAGGTTACAATAGGACATGGTGTTACGCTACACGGTTGCAAGATAAGGTCAAGGTGCCTTATTGGCATGGGAGCAATAATTTTAGACGGAGCAGAGGTTCAAGAGTTTTCTGTTATTGCCGCCGGTTCAGTCGTAACAGAGAAGTCTGTAATACCTTCAGGCTGGCTGGCAGTAGGAAGTCCTGCAAAGCCAAAGAGGGAGCTTACAAAAGAGGAAAAAGACAAGATACTTCAATACGCTGAAAATTATGTAGGATATATGAAAGACTATAAGTGACCATGTTATTCAAACAAGCAAGTTTTGTTTTACTGCCTCTCTAAATTTCCCCATTAATAAAGTAGTTGCCCTGCCTGGAGATTTTTTGCCGATTTTAAAACCATCTACCTCTTTTACAGGCATTATTTCAAATGTAGTGTTTGTTAGAAAACACTCATCTGCCTTTACTAATTCATCCTTTCGAAACTTCTCCTCTTTAAATAGGATATTATTATCCTTTGCTATCTGAATAACAATCTCCCTTGTTACGCCATCAAGAACATCGGAATCTGCCGGAGGTGTAGTCAGAACCCCTTTTGAAACAATAAAGATGTTACTAACAGTCCCTTCAGCTATATATCCATCTTCAGTAAGCATTATGCCCTCAACGGTATTTTTCTCCTTTGCCTCTTTTTTTGCAAAAAAATTAGGCAGATAGTAGTTACATGCCTTCAGTGGACTTTTGATATAATCAGGGGCTATCTTTTTAATAGATGTTACAGCTATTTTAATTCCCTCTCTGTACCATTCTTCAGGATAATGTTTAAACTCCTTTGCATAAACAACGACTGTTGGAGACTGGCATAAATCAGGGTCAAGCCCAGGCTCTCCTTCACCCCTTGATATGGTAATTCTGATGTAGGCATCCTTTAATTTATTTGCCTTAACTGTATCCTCTATAGCCCTTTTTATTTCTATTTTACTCATTGTCATATTCAGATAAACAGCATCTGCTGATCTGAATAATCTCTCTACATGTTTATCAACCATAAACACCTTTCCCTTATAAGCCCTCATTGTCTCAAATACACCATTGCCATAGAGAAAGCCATGGTCAAGCACAGAGACCTTTGCCTCACCCCTTGGCAGGAATTTTCCATTTATGTAAATCAGTTCATCCATTTTTTAATGCCTCCATAATTGCCCTTGCCTTAAATAGTGTCTCCTCATATTCCCTTTCAGGTTCAGAATCTGCTACTATCCCTGCACCTGCATGAAAATATATTTTATCACCTTTCACCAATGCACTCCTAATCATAATATTTAAATCAATCATTCCGCCATAGCCTATATAACCCATAGAGCCAGTATAAATCCCCCTTCTTACAGGCTCAAGCTCATCAATTATCTCCATACACCTTACCTTTGGACACCCTGTAATTGTTCCTCCGGGGAAACATGCCCTTAACATATCAATAAACCTGATATCCTCCCTCAATTCTCCTGCTACCTTTGAAACAATGTGCCATACATGGGAATAAGATTCAAGTGTCATTAGTTCTTCTACCCTGACACTCCCATATTTGCAGATCCTTCCAAGGTCATTCCTTTCTAAATCCACTAACATTATATGCTCAGCTCTCTCTTTCTCATTTAACAGCAGCTCTCGAGAAAGGGCTGTATCTTTTTGACTATTTATTCCCCGTGGTCTTGTTCCTGCTATTGGCCTTGTTTCTATATGTCTGCCATTAACTTTTATCAAACGTTCAGGTGATGCACTAACAATTTGCATATTACCAAAATCTATATAACCTCCAAATGGTGAGGGGTTGATGTAATTGAGTCGTTTATAAAATTCCCATGGGTCTCCTTCAAATTCTGCCTCAAATCTCTGAGATAGATTTGCCTGAAATATGTCACCTTCCTTTATATACCCCTTCGCCTTTTTTACCATATTAATAAATTGGGGCTTTGTCATATTTGATTTTAGGTTTTTGGCTTTAAACTGGTGACTGGTGACTGGTGACTGGTGACTGGTGATTTTTGATACTATCCTATTCAATCTCTCTGCCCCATATTCATATTCCTCACCTCTTTTCAGACAGACTATAACCTTTATGGCTTTCTCCAAATGGTCAAACACTATAACCTCATCTGTAAAACCAATATAAATTTCAGGAATATGAATGTCATCAAGGGCAATTTTAGGTATCTTCTCAAAAAGACGAACAATATCATAGCCAAAATATCCCACAGCACCACCCCAGAAATGCGGGAGATAATCTATTCCATTTGATTTACAACTATCAAGCAGCGATTGCAATTGCAAAAGAGGGTTTACATCGTGATTACCTTTAATAAAAGGTTTATGAAAAGCCCCTAAAAATGAGTAGCAGGAGTTAGGAGATATATTTCCGCTGTTCAGAAGGAAGGCAAATGGATTGCCTTTGAAAAGTCTCTCAAATAAATCTATAGGCGTCTCGCTACTTAATGGCAGAGTTGTAAAGATTGGAATAAATACATTATTCTCTTTTAGATTATAAAATTGATGAATATCTGGAAATATCTTTAACACCTTATCATTATACACATTTGAAATTATAAAATTAAGAGGGTATAATCCTTTTGTTATGTCATTGAAGATAATTATTGATGGATACAATCTCTTAATGGCATCTGACAGATTCAGAAGAGATTTTATCAGTTCTTTTGATGAAACAAGGAAGAAATTCATTGAAAATCTCTATAGCTATAAAAGATTAAAGGGGCATGATATTACTGTAGTGTTTGATGGGTGGAAGAGCGGATACCCTGTAGAAAAAAGAGAGGTAATAAACGGTATTAAAGTAATATTCTCAAGGATGGGCGAAAAGGCTGATGAGGTGATTAAAAAAATGGTGAAAAATGGGGATTTCTCTACCGTTGTTACTTCTGATAGGGATGTGGCTAATTTTGTCCTAAGGCATGGTGCAGTTGTTATATCATCAGGGGAATTTGAGGAAAGCCTGATGCTTGCAGAAATCTCAGCACTGAAGGGGGAGTCAGAAGAAGATGATTTTGAGGTAACGCTAACAACAAAAAAGAAGGGTAATCCGAGGAGACTCTCAAAAACAGAGAGAAAGAAGATGCAGAGATTAAGGAAATTATAAAAGCAACCACAGATGGACACGGATGAACACAGATAGAAAAAAGATTAAAAAATATCTGTGAAAATTTGTGTAATCTGCGGATTAATCAGGTTTTTATTCTTATGAAAAAATATATATCTTTTATTTTTACGCTAATTTTTTTACTTTGGAGCAAAGACCTTCCTGCTGTAACTGCCCAGAATATAAAGCTCTCCAATGGGTTTGAGGTCATCCTGATTGAAAATCATCAAAGCCCTGTTATTTCATGCGTTGTTACTGTGAAAACAGGGGCATCTAATGAGGATTTCTCAAATAGTGGAGTCTCTCACATGCTTGAACACCTTCTATTTAATGGGACGAGAAAAAGGACACAGGAAGAACTCTACAGAGAGACAGATTTTTACGGTATTTACAACAATGCACACACCGATATGGATTATACAAATTATATAGTCCTTGTAGAAAAATCCCACATTGAAAAGGCACTGGATATTCAGTCTGACATGCTCTTTAATTCCATATTCCCAGAAAATAAATTTGAGAAGGAGAAGGGGATAATCCTTAATGAGATTGCAAGGGATATGTCAGAGCCGTCTTCATTTGAAGATGAACTTTTTAATTTGAGATTTTTTGATGGGACGCCATATAACCTGCCTGTCATAGGACTTCCTGAAACAATAAAAAACATATCAAGAGAACAGGTTAAGGAATATTATGAAAGATATTATATCCCCAATAATATGACTGCCCTTATTATGGGGGACTTTGATAGTAAGGATATGCTGATGTTCACAAATAAATACTTTGGAAAATATCCGCCACAAAAGCCGTCAAAGGAGCAGACTTACTCTTTGAAGATTAAAGGTCAAAGATTTGAGGCAAATTCTAAGGTCATACATTCATCTATAGATATGGGGATGCCTTTGTCAGAAATCGATAAGGAAGATTTTTATAGTATGTCCATAATAACCGCAATCCTTGACTCAGAACTAAAAGAAAGGATTAATAGAAATCTTCATGAAAAGAATAGGGCAGATGTCTTTGATATTAATGCATCAATAGATTTTAACAAACACTTTTCTCTCTTAAAAATATCTGTCTCCTTCCCCCCAAATTTAGGGCCACAGGATGTTGAAAATGCCATAATTGAAGAATTAATTAAATTTAGCAGCGAACCAATAGATGAAGACAGGAGAAAAGGGATTGTATTATCTGTAAAGGTGCAGGAGATCTTTCTTTCAGAAAAACCCCATTACTACGGAATGGTAAAGGGGAAGTTTATTGCTGTTGGCGGATGGAATTTTGCAAAAAATTATGTCCAGAATTTAGAGAATGTATCAAAAACTCAATTAGAAAAAATTGCAAAGAAATATCTGTCAAACCCTTCTTTTATGATTAACCTGATTACGCCAGGAGATAGCTCAATTGAAGATATTAGAAAACAGATTAAGGGAGACTATTATCAAAAATCAATAAAAGAAGAAGATATATTTACAGAAGATAGTGTTGAATTGGTTAATGAGAAGGAGGAAAAAATACAGAGGACAGAAGTCAAAAGACAGAAGGCAGAAGAAAAACAAAAGACAAGAAAAAGAGGGCAGATAAAGAAGGTTGTCTTAAAAAACGGACTTACAATTATTGTCAATTCAAATAGAGATTCTGAGGTCTTTGCAGTCCATGTTCTTGCTAAAAACCGCTCTCTTATGGAGCCTGAAAACAAAACAGGCATTGTTAACTTTACCCATCGAATAATGGAAAGGGGGACAAGAGAAAAGGATTATAAAGCATTTCAAAAAGAACTCTCTTCAATTGGCGCCACATTAAAAACTCGAGATTCTGAATTCATCCCATATGACGATTTTTACACAACAAATGAATATTCTTATATACGGTTTGAGACAATAGACGAATACTATGATAAGGGGATTAAGCTATTATCTGATATTATCTTAAAACCAAGATTTGAGTCTGAAGATATTGAGTCTGTCAGATTAGAAATGCTCAACCTCATCAAAAAAGAGGATTCAAAACCTGATATCCTTTCAAAGAAACTGCTTTTTGACGAGGTCTTTAAAGGAACCCCGCAGTCTAAATCAATTATTGGAACAATTGAGACGATAAATTCAATAACAAAGGAAGCTTTGGAAGCTTTTCATAAGGTATATTTTCCCCCGAATAACTTAATAATAACAGTTGCAACAGGCATTGACGCTGATACGGTAATAAATAAATTTAAAAACCTCTTGGGAAATGAAATTAAAAAAGGGACAAGTATTCCATCTATAGATTATTCTAAATCTTTACTCAATCCTTCCAAATCCATAAATATAGAATTAAATAAAACTCAATCATACATAAGGATTGGCAAACTTATAAAGATTGAGCCAAAGGATAAAATAGCCCTAAATCTCATTAGTTATATCCTTTCAGAGCGAATGTCATTTGAGTTAAGAGAGAGGCAGGGGCTTGCATATTCCCTCGGTGCAGGTTTTTCATCGTATAATAGTCATGCCCTTTTCGGTGCATCTATAGGGACAACTATAGATACTGTAGAAAAGGCAAAAGTGGGAATATTTAAAGAGATTGAGGGCTTTAAAAAAGCAGAAATAAAAGGAGAAGATTTGGAGAGGGCAGTTAATAAATATATATCATCAGAATTGATGAGGGGGCTCTCAAGGATAAACCAGTGTTATTATGCAGGGCTCGCCGAATTTTACAAAAAAGGCATAGATTATCAAAAAAGATTATTAGCTGATTTAAAGAAAGTAAAGTTAGATGAGATAATCAAAGTTAAAGAAAAGTATTTAAATACTGACAATATGATTGAGGTGGTTGTTAAATAATAAGGACAAATAGAAGAAACTGTAGGGGAGTCAAAGCTTAAAATTAAATAGACGGTGAGCAGATATTTGTTTATCGTCCTTTACTGTCTCCTTGAAAAGTGGCTTTCAAGGGGGATTACAAAGCAAATAAGCAAAAAACTCTTGTCTTAAAGAGATAAAATTTGGTAATATAGATGCAGTCTAAAAGTCTGAGAGTCTAAGAGTTAAATTAACTTTTAGACTCTTAGTCTCTTAGACTAATTTTTTTGTTTGCCGAGGTAGCTCAGTCGGTAGAGCGAAGGACTGAAAATCCTTGCGTGGGCGGTTCGATTCCGCCCCTCGGCACCACTAAATATTTAACCACAGAGGTCAAAGAGAAAGAATTAAAGATTTTTTCTTTTTAAGATTTTTCTGTTTTTTTCTCTGTGTTCTCTGTGGTTTAGATTCCACGAATGATAATTCTTGGCATTGACACTTCAACAAATCATGGAAGTGTTGCTATTGCAGAAGACGGAAGTCTTCTCTCTGAATCATTTCTTCCTTTAAATAGCTCCTACTCTAAGACCTTAATTAATTCATTAGATGACTTATTAAAAAAAGTTAAAATCGGAATTAGTGATATTGATGGATTTGCCGTATCAATTGGCCCCGGCTCATTTACCGGTTTAAGGATAGGACTCTCCACATGCAAGGGTTTTAATCTTGCCACAGGGAAACCTATTGTCCCTGTAGGGACACTGGATGCAATTGTTGAGAGTTTTTTATCTGCCCCTGAATCTTTAAAATCGACAATTGACAATCTTCAATCTTCAATCTTATTTCTCTGTCCAATTCTTGATGCGAAGAAGGGGGAGGTCTATGCTTCTTTGTATAAATATGAAAAGGGGGTGATAAAAAAGTTAGAGGATGATATGGCTATCAATCCTGAAAAACTCTGTCAGAAAATTAATGAACCAGTAATCTTTTTTGGTGAAGGCATTAAAACATATGGTGATTTTATCAAAAATAAATTAAATGGGTTTGCCTATTTTTATAATAACATGCCGAAAAATTCAGTAGCCTCCAGCATTGCTTTGCTTGGCGGCAAAAAATTAGAAAGGGGGGATATTGAGGATTCAACTGCCTTAAAACCAAGGTATATCCGCCGTTCAGAGGCGGAGATTAAATTAGATTCCTCGCTACGCTCGGAATGACACTTCTACCCACCTGTCATTCCGAGGGAGCGAAGCGACCGAGGAATCTCAACATTGAAATTCCTATACATTAAATTGGAAGAAAAAGGAGGAATATATTTATGATACCAAAAGGATATAACGAAGATTTAATTGAAAAGGCAACAAATGAAAATAAAGAATTCAAGTCATTATATTTGGAACATCTTGAATTGGAAAAAAAGCTGTCGGAACTCAATAAATCAAAATTTTTAACCACTGAGAGAGATATAGAGAAAAAGAGATTACAAAAGATAAAACTTTCTGGTAAGGACAGAATGGCAAAGATATTAAAGAAGTATTAGAGTCATTCTTGATGACAAAAATCGTTTAAAGAACTCTAACATAACTAACCTGTCTGCCCTGTCTGCCGTAGCACAGGCAGGTATGTAATACTATATCTCAGCAATATAATAATTGATACAAAACTATTATATTGCATTTCAGCTCCGTTTTGCGATTTTATAAGGTTTTTTTTCTTTGACTATCTTACCTTTAATTTCTATAATTTATCTGTTGCTATCATAATGTTGAATAAACATAAAAAAAGAATGTTAGCACTACAAGAATATATAGGTAGCCGTATATGATAAACCCCCGAGAAGTAATACAAGCATACTTAAAAAAAGTATTTTCAGATTTGCATTCCGCAATTGTTGGCATAATTGTCGGGGCAATAATCCTGAGCATTGGGAGTATTTATCTTTTCGCAAAAAATCTATGGATTGCGTTAATAAATACCATCCAATCACCGACGCCATTATGGGCAACCGTAATTTTGGTTTTTGTTGTATTGGCATATATTTATTTAAAAACAATAAAAAATCATTTATTGTCTGATTCTCCCGAATCAAAACCGGACTACATAATCAAACAATTCCCTATTGGAAAATACAAATGGGAAGCCAAAATATATGAAAATAATTACTTTGAAGTTGACGAATATCCTTTATGCATAACGCACGATCTACGATTTATTTTCGGCAGCAATGAAAAATATTGCCCACATATAGAAAATTCTAAAAGATGTAACAGTAGTTTAAATAAGTATGATGAATTTGCAACATACGAAGCCGCTAAAAGCATCATCGAAAAGAAAATAAGAAACAAAGACTATTAGTGCTAACAAGCCATTCAAGTGGATGGCATAAGTCCGCCGCAACTTAATTTAGTCGTTATACGATATAAAATGCAATACTCAAAACAATATAATTAGGATAGAAATATGGCTTCCATAAACGGAGATTGGTTTCACTCAAGAAGTAGCTCAAACCTTGATGAGTTGCTGACCGTAAGAACTTTGGTTCTTGAAAGTCAGAAACTTGAATACATAGGGTTTTGCTGGTCGGGTGGCAGACATAGAAACCAAAAGATGTATCAGTTTGCAGCAGCAGGAAATATTCAGCCCTCAACAATGCAAACAAAAATCCGTGCAATGATTCGCTATGGATTTATCAAAGACGGAAATACTTGTCCCTTGATTTGGACAAGGATGGGCAGTTTGTGGAATGATCTTTATTCAGTAGGAAATTTTACAGCAGCAAAACAGATTTATGAATTGACACTTTCTATTTCACTTGCGATTTACTCTTTCAATAATACACAAGCACAATTCAGCACTAACCCTGCAAACGGTGATATGCCATTAAAATTTTTGTTCAACAATCTTGATAACAGCAATGCGATATCATTGCAAGCATTAGGCGCACTTGTTGATGGTAACACTGCAAGAGTAGGGAACAACACATCATACTGGAAAACAGATTTACTAAATTCAGGACTCTTTCAAGAGGCAAACGGAAATTTATTTTATACTGGCAAATACACAGCTTTTGTAAATGAAATCAGAAATTTTGTTCCAAGTCTGTTACTCACTGATGCAGATTGGGAAGCAATCAGAGCAAATCCTTTGATTGAAATTTCACCTTTTAAAAATTCAATCAGAGAAATATTTGAAGACATAACACAAAAACAAAATATTGAAGAACAAATTACAGACGGAATTTTTACAGCACCGCTTGTTGATGTAATTTCAGAACAAGAAGAGGTTGCAATTCCCGAAGTAGATATTTTGAGTAACGATTTGCGTTTTGCTAACAGCACAAAAAGGGTGAGGAATGCGACATGGTCAATCAGAATAAAAAAGAAATACAATTACACCTGTTCCATTCCAAATTGCGATGTAACAGGACAAATTTTTGTTGAAGCAGCACACATTAAGCCCGATAATGTTGCAGAAGAAGGCACCTCCACACAGGGCACATATTTTAAACGGCCTTTGCCTTTGCAGGCATTGCCACATTGCATTTGACAAAGGATATTTTTCTTTGACAGACAATCACCGAATAATTACATCAACGAAGTTTTCCGATATAGCAGACCAAAATTTGAAAACAGTAATTCTTTCAAGTGCTAACAGCACCATAAAGAATAGGGGTGATAATAGGTTGCCATTGCCAGCATAAAAAACTATGATAACAAGTTTTGAAAATATTGACGATACCGTTTTAGAACAACTCACATCAGAATACAATGTGATTGATGCTGATAATTTTTTAAAAACATTAGTCAGCGAAAATTTCCCTTTTGGATTTAAAAACATTCCGGATGAAATTACTCTCTGGAAAATTCTGTATCTCAAAAATGAAAATGGCTTTGACAGGAATAGATTAAGCCCTTGCTACATTGGGAATGAAGACGACATTGAAAATATGAGAGGAATCCTTGATGGTGCAGATTATGAAGGCGAACCTTATTTGATAAAAGTAAAAACGAGAAAGGCAAATATTGATGTTGAGGAAACTTTAAGAAATAATTTGCTTTATCAATTTGAATATTCAACCACATTAAAACTAAACTCAGAAGTTGAAATAATTTCAGTTGAAAAATTATGATGACAACATCTGTAACAGAAAAAGTTATTGAAGATATTTTATCAGCTGATAGATCAATATTAGCAGGTGTTCTCTCCGTTAATCAGGGTGATTTAAGTCCGATTGCAAGACAAAAGAAATTTGATAGTAGAAGAATTCTTGATTTACTCTATCTACACCAAAATGAACTTTTGTTGATTGAATTAAAAGCTGTTCCTTTTTACTCTGACATCATTGCACAGATAAATGATTATCACAATGAACTTTTAAAACTTCAATCTCAATCAAAATTAATCAAGACAAAAATCAATAAAATCATTCTTGTTACTGATGCAAGAAAAGAACATTTTTTTGCTTGTGAAAAGGAAGAAATCAAATTAATAAAATTTGATATTGAAGAAGTCCTTTTTAAATATTATCAAAACTTCAGAGAACTTTCAGCTTTCTTAAAAATTCAACCCGGGAATTGGGGTGTTGTCAGATTATATCTTTTAAAAACCACTCTTGGTCTTTTTGGTAGTGGAGTTTCAATTGATGAGATAAGTAAGATTGAAAATAAATCAATAAAAACAATCAGAAATAGATTTGCGTTAGCAAGTTTGATAGGTATTCTTGAAAAAAATAAAAGTGACTATTCTTTGACCAAACTTGGAAGAGAAATTTTAGCGGCTGATAATTTTACTTCCGATGAAAGATTTAATGTTGAGCAATTTGATTTGATTGCTGAATTTGTAAAAGATAATCCTTTCTATTCACAAATTACATTCAGCATAATGTCAGTTGTTGATACTGTTTTTATTTTATCCAAAGCAGATTATCCAGTTAAGTATGATAACTTCCAAGATTTTTTTGTTCGTTCATTAGGCAAAGAAAAAACTTGGACAAAGCCACAAGCACAACTTACAGGCACTTATCACTTTGCTAATTATGCTG
>Ga0209619_10000257_pt1 | contig 35711 bp, 36 predicted proteins | sample Rifsed16ft3_FD_184011 | JGI IMG/M metagenome (GOLD analysis project Ga0209619, IMG submission 184011) | Soil microbial communities from Rifle, Colorado, USA - sediment 16ft 3 (version 2) | ecosystem: Environmental > Terrestrial > Deep subsurface > Rock core/Sediment | place: Rifle, Colorado... | reverse complement strand
AGCAGCTCGAACAAACCTCCGCGGGCGCCCCGGGCCTCCGCCATATAGCCCTCGTCGCTTCGGAGCTTCGCGAGCTGATGGACGCGGCCCGCCAGGTCGGACGCGCTGACCTGCGGCGTGTACGAGCGGAGGACCGCTTTCTGGCGGCCACGGAGCGCGTCCTCGACGGCCTTGCGACCCATCTTGTCCTCGAGGAACTGGAGGACCGAGCAGGTGAGGGATGCATACGCCTTCGGGAAGATCGTCGAGGCACCCGGGGCGAGATGGAGCGACAGCCGCGGCCGGCCAACTCCCGTGCGCTTCGAGGTCCGCTCCACGAGGCCCCCGTGCTCGAGGTCCTTGACGTGCCGGTACACCCCCATCCTCGAGATGCCCAAGGCGCGGCTGAGTCCTTCGAGGTCCGCCTCGCCCTCCCGCTTCAGGTGGAGCAGGATCTCGCGCTTCGCGGAGGCAAACGAGGGGATCGGGCCCGGGCCGTCGGCGGTCGGGACGGGCTCCACGGCCGCGCGTCGCGACTTCATCCAGCGTGGACATTCGCCGGGAGAATATATATACATTCTTGTTTACAAATTCTACAAACGGAATCCGAACGGTTTTGTAGGCGTAGCCCTCTCGCGCGCACCAGGAATCGCCATGTCCCTTGTCGTCATGCTCGGCGGGTTGCTGATCTTGATCCAGGGCGTGCTCGACCTCGCGAACCTCGTGCCCCTCGTTCCCCCGGGGCCGATCCTCGATCTCATCAATGCGCTGGGAGGATACACGGTCGTCGGCGTGATCTCGATCGCGTCTGGCCTCCTCGTGACCGCGGGCGGGTGGATGATCTCCCAGAAGAACCGGAAGAACGGTAGCCTGCTCGCGCTCGTGTTCAGCGTCGTCGGCTTCGCGGGCGGCGGAGGGTTCATCGTCGGCACGGTCCTGGGCTTCCTCGGAGGTCTCCGGAACTTCCGGGTCATGGAGTGATCAGGGTTCCGAGATCGCCGCCCCCTTGCGCTCGAACTGTCTCTGATACAACGCCTGGAGCCGTTCGTACGAGTCCACGTCCCCCGGGCCCTTGTCCTCGCGGATGCGGGTGATCCGCGCGAATCGGAGCGCAAAGCCCGAGGGGTAGTTGGGCGACCGCTGGATCTCGTTGTAGCCGATCTCGACGACGATTTCGGGCCGTACGTGCACGATCCACCGGTCCTCGGAGACCTGCAGCGCCTGCAGGCGTTCCGTCATCGCGACCCGTTCCGCGTCCGTGAGGCCCTTGAACGTCTTCCCGATCATCGCCCATTCGCCCGTCGGTCCGCCCCGCACCGCCAGATGGACGTTGCTCAGCGTCCCGACCCGCCGCCCGTGGCCCCACTCCGCCGCCACAATCGCGCAGTCGAGAGTCTCCACGGGCTTGATCTTGAACCACTTCTTCCCCCGTTTGCCGGGCGCGTAGTCGGATTCGAGCGCCTTCGCCATGAGCCCCTCGTGGCCCGCCTCAAGCGCCTCGTGCAGAAAAGATTCGATCTCGGGAACGGTCCGCGCAAGCGTTCGCCGCGCGAGCAGGTCCGCGGGGACGAGGGAGGCGAGGAGGTCCCACCGCTCCCGGTAGGGCCTTCCGATGAGCACTTCGCCGTCCTTGTACATGAGGTCGAACAGATACAGGCGGAGCGGGATCTCGCGCCGCAGCTCTTCGATCTCGTGCACGCGGCGGAAGCGCCGCATGAGGTCCTGGAACGGACGCGGCCTCCCTCGCGCGTCGAGGGCGATGACCTCGCCTTCCGCGAGGACCTCCTCGGCGCGGAGGCCCTGCGCGATCTCGAGGACCTCGGGCACGCTCGCCGTGACGTCGGTCAGGCGGCGGCTGAACACGCGCACGTCGTCGCCCCGCTTGTGGATCTGGATGCGCGCGCCGTCGAACTTGAACTCGAGCGCGGTCTCGCCGCCATGCTCGTCGAGCACCTCCCGCAGGTCGCCCGCCATCTCCGCCATCATCGGCTTCATGGGCGTGAAGAGGCGCAGGCTCAGCGCCCGAAGCCCGGGCTCGCCCTTGAGGACCGCGATCGCCGCGGTGCGGCCCAGATCCCCGGTGAACATGTGCGCGAGCCTCACGAGGTCGGCGTCGACGTTGGCGGCGTCTGCGAGCGCCTCGAGCATGACCCCGTCGTTCACGCCGATCCGCATGTCCACGAACATGCTCCGCAGCAGCCAATCCCGCTCCGGCGGCGACGTGCGCCCGAAGAGGCCCTCCAGCATCCGACGTTTCTTTGCGACGCTGTCCTTCCCCGCCGTGGCGGCGATCGCGTCGAACGCGCGCTGGACCTCGAGGATCGTCATGGGGTTCGGGACGAGCGTGCTCTGGCGGGTGTCCCCGAGCGCCTTCCGGAGCGTGGCCCAGCCGACGTTGAGCGCCTTCTGTTCCCGTTCCGGGAAGATCTTGCCCACGAGGAGAAGGACCGCGGGCGGGATCTCGTCGGGCCGCAGGAAGGAGAGGTATTCCGCGATCAGGCGGCGCTTCTCGAGACGCTTCGAGTTCGCCGCGAGTTTGGTTGCGAGCGTCGCAACTGTGGAGAAAGGCGTCTCCGCCATCGGCATGAGACCAAAGCGATGGGGCGTCCGGGGATGAACGTTACCCCTTCGCCCCTCGGAATTTCGGCGTCCACTCGGACGTGAGGAACGCACCCGCCACCATGAGGAGTCCACCGCCGAGCTGCACTGCGGTCGGCGGGGTGCCGAAGACCGCGAACGCCACCGCCACGCCGAACAACGCGCTCGTCGAGATGATCGCCCCGGCCCGCATCGCCCCGATCTCCTGGAACGCGATGTAGAAGAACCAGATGACGAGGGTGACCCCCATGATCCCGAGCACCACCGCGAGCGACGCGTGGTACGGGGAGAAGGCGTACGGCGCTCCGAGGGCGAGGGACACGGGGACGAGGACCGCGAGCCCGATCACGAGCTTGTAGAACGGGATCGCGCGGCGGTCGTACTTCTGCACCAAGACGCGGGACATGTTGTTGTCGATGCCGAAACACAGGGACGAGAGGATGAGGAGCGTGTTCCCCAGGAGGTTCTCGAGGAACGTCAGGTTCACGAAGTCGAAGCTCGTCGTGACTGCCACGGCTCCCACGAGGAGCGCCGCGATGCCCACGTACCCGCGGCGGGGGATGCGCTCGTGGAGGAAAACGTACGCGAACGCGACGGTCCAGAGGGCCTCCATGTTCGCAAGGAGGGCGGCGTCCGTCGGCGTCGTCAGCGTCAGGCCCACGAACCAGAGGAGGGGCGCGAATGCCCCGCCGTTGATCCCCCACACCAAGACGAATCGCCAGTCCTTGCGCCTTGGGACGTCCCGGAACGCGAACGGCACGAACGCGAGCGCCGAGACCCCGGACGCGACGACGACGGCAGCGAACGGCGACACGGCCCCCGGCCCCGCCATCAGGAGCGTCCCAACGGACGCGGATGCCCCGAAAAAGAACGATGCGGTCAGGATCGCCGCGTACCCCCGCCGCTCGCCCACGGCGCGCGGAACCGCCGCCGCCACAAATCCCTTCGCCTGCGCAACCCTTATGTCGCGGCCCTCCATCCGAACGGCGTTCGTGCGGGAGTTGTTCATGGGCGACCTGCTGCGCGTCATCACGGACGACGGCCGCGCGGATCCCGCGACGGACCCGAACCTCTCGCGGGACGAGTTGATCTCCCTGTATCGAGGGATGCTCCTGGAGCGCACGCTCGACCAGCGCATGCTCAGCCTCCAGCGACAGGGGCGCATCGGCTTCTACGGACCGAGCGTCGGGCAGGAGGCCGCGATCGTCGGCGCGGCGTTCGCGATGGATCCGCGGGACTGGATCTTCCCGCAGTACCGGGAGCCGGGCGCTGCGCTCGTCCGGGGGATGCCCCTGAGGGAGATGATCGCGCAGTTCTTCGGGAACGCGCAGGACCCGATCCAGGGCCGGCAGATGCCGTGCCACTACGTGTACCGCGCCGGGAACTTCATGTCGATCTCCTCCGTCGTTGGCTCGCAGATCCCGCTCGCCGTGGGCGCCGCGTGGGCCGCACGGATCCGGAACGACCCGATCGTGTGCCTCGTCTACTTCGGCGACGGGGGGACGAGCACCGCCGACTTCCACACAGGGATGAACATGGCGGGCGTGTTCCGCGCGCCCGTCGTGTTCCTCTGCAACAACAACCAGTGGGCGATCTCCGTCCCCGTGCGGAAGCAGACGGCCACGGAGACGATCGCGCAGAAGGCGGCCGCGTACGGCTTCGAGGGCATCCGCGTGGACGGGATGGACGCCTTGGCGGTGGTCTCCGCCGTTCGCGCGGCGCAGCGGAAGGCGCGGGGCGGCGGGGGGCCGACCCTCGTGGAGGCCGTCACGTATCGCCTGGGCCCGCACTCCTCGTCGGACGACCCGACGCGGTACCGCGACGAGAAGGAGGTCGAACCGTGGCGGAAACGGGACCCCGTGGATGTGATGCGGAACCATCTCGTTGCGAGGGGCATCTGGGACTCGAACGCGGAGAAGCGCCTGCACCAGGAGCTCGACGATGCGATCACGGAGGCCGTGCACGCCGTGGAGGCGGCACCGCCACCCGCGGTGGATGCGATGTTCACGGACGTGTACGAGGGCGTGCCTTGGCACCTCGACGAGCAGCTCCGCGACCTCCGGGAGGTGAGGGGCGGCCGATGACGCTCACAAGCCTTTTGGCCCGTGCCGGGTTCGGGGGTCCGCGATGCCGCCGATGAACCTCGTCCAAGCGGTGAACAACGCGCTCCGCGAGGAGATGCGCCGCGACGACCGCGTCGTCCTCCTCGGCGAGGACATCGGGCGCAACGGCGGCGTCTTCCGTTGCACGGAGGGCCTCATCGACGAGTTCCCGGACCGCGTGTTCGACACGCCCCTCGCGGAGGGCGGGATCATTGGGACCGCGATCGGCATGGCGCTCTACGGCCTGCGTCCCGTGCCCGAGATCCAGTTCATGGACTTCATCTACTCCGGCTTCGACCAGATCGTGAGCGAGGCCGCGAAGATGCGCTACCGGTCCGGCGGGCAGTACACGGTGCCGATGGTGATCCGGACCCCGTACGGGGGCGGGATCAAGGGCGGTCTCTACCACAGCCAGTCGAGCGAGGCGTACTTCTGCCACACGCCGGGCCTGAAGGTCGTCGTCCCGAGCACGCCGCCGGACACGAAAGGCCTCCTGATTTCGTCGATCCGAGACCCGGACCCTGTCCTGTTCCTGGAGCCGAAGAAGATCTATCGCGCGTTCCGTGAGGAGGTCCCGGAGGGGGAGCACACCGTCCCGCTCGGGAAGGCGGCCCTCCGGCGCGAGGGGAAGGACGTCTCCTTGTTCGCCTGGGGGTACATGACGCACGTGTGCCTCGACGCGGCGAAGCGGGCGGCGGAGAAGGGTTGGGAATGCGACGTCGTCGACCTGCGGACGCTCGTGCCCTTCGACCTGGAGGCGATCCTGGGCAGCGTGAAGAAGACGGGGCGCGCGGTCGTCGTGTACGAGGCTCCGAAGACCGCGGGGTTCGGCGCGGAGATCAGCGCGCAGATCGCGGAGCGGGCGATCGAGTACCTGCGGGCGCCCATCCTCCGCGTCGCCGGCTTCGACACCCCCTTCCCCTACACGCTCGAGGACGTGTACATGCCGAACGCGGACCGCGTACTTGCGGCCATCGAAAAGGCCATGGGCTTCTAGACCAGGCTTCGCTCCCGTTCCCTAGGGCGGCTCGCATCAGCGCTTTCGGAGAAGGAGTCCGATGACGAGACTCAACGTGCTGAGCACGATGGCGATGGCGAGCAGGACCACCAACAGGTTCTGGGTGGCCCCGAGCTGTCTCCTCAGTTCGCTGATCGCGTTGCCCGCGTCATCCAAATCGGTTTCCAGCTCCAGGCTCTTGTTCATCAGATCCGTCAGGTTCCCCTGGAGCGCATCGAGCTGCGACTGGAGCGCATCGAGCCGGTCGTCCGTCGTGAGCCCGACGACCGCCTCCGCGAACGCGTTTGGGCTCGAGTGGCCCTGACGGTCGTTGGCGGCGAGATAGTAGGACCACGTCCCGTCCGTTCGACCCGCATCGACATACGACGTCACGCCCGCAGGAACCGTCGCGATCAACTGCTGCCCGCTGCTCGGTCCGGATCTCCAGAGGGAATATCCCGATAGATCCTGTTCGCTGTTGGGGTTCCAGGAAAGCGAAATCGCGCTTCCGGCGACGACCGCACGGAACCCATCCGGCATCCGCGGCGTGAGGTCGAGCCACGTCGCGTAGACCTCGTGGTTCCCGCCGCCGTCGTCGCGGTGCCAGGTCAGGAAGACGTTCCCACTCGCATCCGCCGCGATGTCGTACCGGAATGCGGGCAACCCGGGGGCACCGCCTCGGGCTACGAATTGACTGCCGTCCTCGGAGTAAATCGCATAGTTCAGTTCCCCCGCCGGCGCGTTGCTGGTCCACTCGATAAACACCCATCCGCCGGACCATGTGGTCACGCGGGGAACGGGATCGCCGCCCATCGGGACGTCGTTCACCCGCCCGTCCGGGAACCATGTGACGCCTCGATCGTAGGAACGCGTGTAGTAGACGCCCCGGTCGGTCGCGCGGTCCGACTGGAACGCCGCGTGGAGGTTGCCCTCCTCGTCCACAGCGAGATCGGCGAACCAGTTGTTCCCCGGAGTCCCGATCTCCCTGTCGGTGCCCCACGACGCCCCGCCGTCCGTGGACACGTCGAACAGGACGCGGTTGTTCGGCAAATTGAAGTCCGACCAGACGAGGAACACCCGCTCCTGGGCGTCCACCTCAATCCTTGGGTACCGCTGTTCGGTAAACCCGCTCGCATCGTTCACCTTTACGTTCGCGCTCCAGGTCTGCCCCTGGTCGGACGACGACGAGAAGAACACGTCCGCCATCCCGTCCCGGTCATCCTGCCAGGCGACGTACACCGTTCCGGAGGGGCCGACGGCGACCGAAGGGTATGTCTCGGAGTTGGCCACCGCCGTGTTGCTCACCCGGATGCTCGACCCGAACGAGTTCCCCTGGCTGTCGCTCCTTGCGACTCGGACGTCGAGGCCCGTCGTGGGCAGGTCCCGGCTATCCACCCAAGCGACGTAAATCGACCCCGTAGGACCCACCGCGATTGGCACATTCGAGAATGCCGACCCGTCCGCGGTGCCTGCGTTGTCGTTCACCGTCGTCAGCGTGTTCCATACCGGTGCCCCGTCCGAGGCCCAGCCGTCGGAGTCCGCGCGGAGAAGGATGTCCCGCGAGGGCCCGGCGACCCGAAGATAGGCGACGTAGACCTCCCCGGACGGACCGAACGCGACGCTGGGGTTCTGCTCCAGGGAGGGCAACCCCTGCGACACGCGGAGGACCTGCGTGTTGTGCGAGGCCGATGCCGACGGCGCGAGGGCGGGGGCAAGGAACGCGAGGCCCAAGGTGAGCGCGATCCCGAATGCACCACGACCCCACACGGTCCGCCCGCTGCTCGTCTCGAAGCGACTTGTGCTCATGAGACTGGTCTCCTGAGGGACTTCCCGAGCGCTCAACCCACCCTCGGATAAGCCTTGTGGAGCGATTCCCGACCCCGATACGTCATTGCGCGGGTCTGCAAATCCCTAAATACGGACTCCCGGTTTCGAACGGCCGCGCGGGGATCCCCATGCCGAAAGAATTCAAACTGCCCGACATCGGCGAGGGCGTCCACGAGGGCGAGATCACGAAATGGCTCGTGAAGGAAGGGGACCCGATCAAGGAGGAGCAGCTGTTCGTCGAGGTGATGACGGACAAGGTCACCGTCCAGCTCCCCTCCCCGTACACGGGGACCGTCCTTCGGATTCTCGCAAAGGAGGGCGAGCTCGTCCGCGTCGGGAGCCCGATCATCGTCGTTGGCGAGGAGGGCGACACTCTGCCCGCGTCGCCCGCGCCCCCATCGCGGCAGGAACCGGCCGCACCGCAGGAGCCGACGGCACCCGAGGCCCCCCGAACCGCGCCGACGCCCCCGCCCACGGGGGAGGTCCTCGCCACGCCGGCGGTTCGCAGGCTCGCGCGTGAACTGAGCGTCGACTTGGCGGCGGTCCGCGGCACGGGACCCCGAGGGCGCATCACGGAAGACGACGTGCACTCCGTGGGACGGAGGAGCGCCGCGATGCCTGCATCGCAGGAGGTTGTCCCTGTACCGCCAGCGCCCACGGGCCGGCCTGAGGAACGGATCCCGATCCACGGGATCCGCCGCCGAATCGCCGAGAAGATGCACAAGTCGACGACCACCGCCGCCCACTTCACGTACGTGGAGGAGGTCGACATGACCCACCTCGTCCACCTTCGCGACAAGCTCAAGGGGAGGGCAGAGAAGAAGGGGGTCCGTCTCACGTACCTCCCGTTCATCGTCCGCGCGGTCGTGGCGGCCCTGAAGGACCACCCGACCCTGAACGCGACCCTCGACGATGAGAGACAGGAACTTGTCGTGAAGCGGTACTACCACATCGGAATCGCGACCGCGACGGACGCGGGCCTCATCGTCCCCGTGATCCACGACGCGGACCGGCGGGACCTGAACGGCCTGGCGGCGGAAATCGAGCGGCTCGCGGACGCCGCCCGCACGAATCGGCTGACGCCTCAGGATATCTCTGGCGGCACGTTCACGATCACGAGCCTGGGGGCCCTCGGCGGAATCCTCGCGACGCCAATCATCAACTGGCCCGAGGTCGCGATCGTGGGCATCCACCGGATCGAGAAGCGTCCCGTCGTGCACGGCGAGCAGGTCGTGGTTCGGGACATGATGTACCTCACGTGCTCCTTCGACCACCGCGCGATCGACGGCCACATCGGCGCGGCGTTCGTGGAGTCGCTGAAGGAGTTCTTGGAGCATCCAGCCCTGTTGTTCGTGGAGGCGTAAGCGGCGATGGCCCGCCCGGTCGACCTCCTCGTCATCGGCGCCGGCCCCGGCGGCTACGTGGCGGCAATCCGCGCCGCCCAGCTCGGCCTGAAGACCGTCCTCGTGGACAAGGACGGGCGCCTCGGCGGGGAGTGCCTGAACTACGGGTGCATCCCCTCGAAGGCGCTCATCTTCACCGCGAACCTCGTGCACAAGCTGCGTCACGCCGGGGAGATGGGAATCGAGTACTCCGGCCTCCGCGTGAACATGGAGAAGCTCCAGAAGTGGCGGGCGTCCGTGATCGAGCGGCTGAACCGCGGCATCGAGCAACTGTGTCAGGCGAACGGCGTCGAGGTGCTGTTCGGCGAGGCGTCCTTCCTCGATCCGCGTCGAATCCGCGTGGTCGACCACGACAAGGCGGTGCTTGAGGAGTTCGACGCCGCCAAGGTGATCGTCGCGACGGGGTCCCGGCCGAACGACCTCCCGGCATTCCGCTTCGACGGCCGCCGCATCCTGAGTTCCAAGGAGGCGCTCGAGCTGGCGGTCGCTCCCGCGCACCTCCTCGTGATCGGCGGCGGCGTGACGGGCCTCGAGCTCGGGACCTACTTCGCCAAGCTCGGCACGCAACTGACGGTCGTAGAGTTCCTCGCCCAGATCCTGCCCGGCGTCGACCCGGAGGCGGCGCGGATCGTCGCGAGGTCCCTGAAGAAACTCGGCGCCGACGTCCATGTGGGATCCCAGGCAACGACCTGGAAGGAAGCGGAGGGCCGAATCGTCGTCGCGGCGGAGACGCCGGACGGGCCGCGGGAGTTTGTCGTCGACACCGTCCTCGTGACGATCGGACGGCGTCCAAGCACGGACGGACTGAACCTGGCGAACGCCGGAGTCGGAACGGATGAGAAGGGATTCATCCGCGTGGACAGGGAAATGCGGACGAACGTGCGGCACATCTTCGCGGTCGGCGACGTCGTGGGCCAGCCGTTCTTGGCGCACAAGGCCTCGAAGGAGGGCATCGTCGCGGCGGAGGTTGCGGCGGGTCGCGCCGCCGCGGCCGATTGGAGGGCGTTGCCATCCGCGATTTTCACGGATCCAGAGGTCGCGACCGTTGGACTCGACGAGGCGGCGGCGGCGCAGAAGGGCTTCGAGGTCCGCGTGGGGAAGGTCCCGTTCGCGGCGATGGGACGTGCGTTGGCGGCGGGGGAGACGGAGGGGTTCGTGAAGGTCGTCATGGACGCGAAGACGGCGCGTCTGCTCGGTGTCCAGATCGTGGGGCCGGACGCGAGCGACCTGATCAGCGAGATGGCGGTCGCGATCGAAATGGGGGCGAGCGTGGAGGACATCGCCCTGACGATCCATCCGCATCCGACGCTTCCCGAAGCAATCATGGAAGCCGCAGAGGCCGCGCTCGGCCGCGCAATCCACGTGGTGAACCGTTGATGAGGGAACTGCGCGTCGAGGACCTTGGACTTGTGGATTACGGCGCGGCGTGGGACCTCCAGCACCGACTCGTGGAAGACCGCGCGGCAGACCGAATCCCGGACACGCTCCTCCTCCTTGAGCATCCGCACGTCGTCACCCTCGGTCGGAGGGGCACCATGGAGGACGTGCTCGACCCCTCGCTGCCGGTCGTCCATGTGGAGCGCGGCGGAGAAGCGACGTATCACGGCCCCGGGCAGCTCGTGGGATACCCGATCGTGAAGCTGCCTGACCGCCTGGACGTGAGGCGCTACGTGCGGGACCTCGAGGAGGTACTGATCCGCGCGTCGCGCGCCTTCGGGGTCGCCGCAGACCGGGACCCCCAACAGAGCGGCGTCTGGGTGGGCGGTCGGAAGCTCGGCTCGATCGGCGTGGCGGTGCACCGGGACGTGACCTTCCATGGGTTCGCGCACAACGTGAACACGGACATTCGGTACTTCGCGAAGATACGGCCTTGTGGGTTCGACGGGTCGATCATGACTTCCATGGCGCGGGAAATCGGCGGGCCGGTCCCGATGGGGGCGTTCAAGGATGAAGTGATCGACGTCTTCGCCGAGGTGTTCAATCGGGAACTCCTCGTTGCCCCTCCCCTTCCGGTCTAGGTCGGTGCGACGTGGTCTTCGCGCCAATCACATCGGCACTGGGACGGCCACGGCCGACTTCCGGGCGCGGAGCTGCCGTGTCATCTCCGGGACGACCTGGAACAGGTCTCCCACGATTCCGTAGTCCGCGATCTCGAACATCGACGCCTTGTGGTCGAGGTTGATCACGAGAATCTTCTCGCTCTCCTGCATCCCAGCGAGGTGTTGGACGGCGCCGGAAATCCCAACGGCGATGTACAGCTTCGGCCGGACGGTCCTCCCCGTCTGCCCCACCTGGAAATCCTTCGGCACCCATCCCGCGTCGACGGCCTTGCGCGACGCCGCCACGGCGCCCCCGAGTTCCCTCGCAAGTTCCTCGAGCAGCACGAAGTTCTTGGGTTCGCGGAGCCCGTAGCCGCCCGACACGAGGATGCGCGCGTCCTCGATCGGGTTCCCCTTGTGTCCCCGGCGCTCCTCGAACTTCACGACCTTCGTATCCATGTCCGCATCCGTGATCGAGACCTCCTCGCGGACGACTTCGCCGGATCGCCCCGGCTGCCGCGGGGGGATCGGAAAGACGTTCGGGCGGGCGGAGGCCATCTGCGGCCGGTGCTGCCGGCACAGGATATGGGCGAGGGACTTGCCACCGAACGAAGGGCGAATCATGTCGAGGTTCCCGTCCTCGTCGATCACGAGGGCGACGCAGTCCGCAGCCAGGCCGGTCTCGATGACCGCATGCAGCCGGCCACCGAGGTCCCGCCCGTTCTTCGTCGCGCCGAACAGGACGATCTCGGGCTTGTATCTCCGGACCAGCGTAGCCATGACCTTCGTGAATGGCCGCGACGTGTAGGGTTCAAGCCGCGGGTCCTCCACGAGGTACACGCGGTCCGCGCCGTACTCGATGGCCTCGTGAGCGATGGGTTCGACCTGGTGCCCGGGGAGGACACCCGCGACGCTGGTGCCGCGGTCGTGGGCCAACCGCCGTGCGACCCCCAGGAGTTGCCGGCTGACATCCCGCATCCGTCCGCGGCGGGCCTCGAGAAAGACCCACACCCCACGGTACTCAGACTTGTCCTTCGGGATCGTCATCCGGGAAGCACCCCATCGGCCGCCATCGCCGCCAGGAGCTGCGCGACCGCCTCGCGCGGATTGCCCCGGAAGATCTTCGCCTTCCGGACAGGGAGCTGCACGGTGTCGACCTTCGCGACGATCGTCGGAGAGTTCTTGATGCCGACTTTGCCCGGGTCGATGCCCACGTCCGCGCACGACCACGTCGTGATGAGCCCCCCTCGTTTCACGCGGATCTTGCCTGTGATGGAGGGAGGGCGCGGCTTGTTCGACAGGAAGTTCACGGTCACGACGCACGGCGTGGGGCACTCCCACCACTCGTACCCGTCCTCGACCGTGCGCTTGCCGACGACGGTTCCGCCCCTGTACGTGAGTTCGGAGCAGTACGTGATCTGCGCGTGATCGAGGTGGCCCGCGATGCCCGGCCCAACGTGGCCCGTACTCGCGTCCGTCGTCTCCTCACCGCAGAAGATCAGGGCGTAGCCGCCGATCTTGTGGATCGTCTCCGAGAGCGCGTGCGCGGTCGGCACGGTGTCGGAGCCGCCGAGAAGCCGGTCCGTGAGGAGGAACGCGCGGTCGCACCCCATCGCCAGCGCCTCCTCGAGGGACGCCGTGAAGACTGGGGGCCCCATCGTCAGGACGAACACCTCGCCGCCGTGCTCGTCCTTGATCCGGAGCGCCATCTCGAGCGCGTTCCGGTCCGGCGGGTTGATCTCGCTTGGCACGCCCACGCGCTTCAGCGTGTTCGTCACCGGGTCGACCTGCAACTCCTGGGCCTTCGGCACCTGCTTGATGCAGACGATGCTGCGAGGTCCCGAGGCCATTCGGACGAGCGAAATCCCGACCCGCTATCTAGTTTTCGCGACGGGTCTCGCGGGCAGACGCCGAACAACACGGAGGCGCACGCCGCACGTCGCGGCCCACTCCCGACACAGCCGCCAGAGGGCCATCGCGGACTCGTACCGAACGCGCAACGTCACGGAGCCCTCGACGAGGGGCTTCACCTTTCGCTGGAAGTCCTCGGGAAGATCGGGGAATTGCAGCCACTCGTCGGTCATCGTGTTTTCCGACCGGTAGTGGCGGCGGTTCAAGAGAGCCGCCAACACGCGCGCCTCGTACCCGACCACCCCCGTCGCGTACGCGATGTTCGCGTCGTCGCGCCGCCGCCTCGCGTTCCGTGCCTTGCAGACGTATTCGTACATTTGGTGCAGTGCGTCCTCCGCGGACCGGTGGTAGAATGAGGGCGGCAGGTCCGCGACCTCACGTTTCAGTCTCTCGAACCATCGGGTCGAATCATACAGCGGGACTCCGTCGAGGAATCCATGTTTGGTCGCGTCCCCCTCCGGTTCGAGCATCTGGCGGCGCAGCCCCGCGGCATTGTACCAGTACACGCCGAACAGGACGCCGTCGAGGATGAACCGGTCCACCTCACGGCGCGCGAGACCACGGCGCGCGATCGCCGCGATCTCCACATCGGAGTCCGTCCCATCGTCTCCTCGCGCGACGCTCCCGAACAGCACGACGGAGACGATGTCCCCGCGGGACTTCACGACGCGGGCGGCGAGTTCCTCCGCGAGCCGGCGTCTCCGAGCCCGCTCCATGGGATCACATCGCCCGGGCGCCGCTGAGCAGGTCGAGGAGCATCTTCACAGCGGAAATCTTCCCGGCCTTCGCCTCCTGGAGGGCGATGTCGAGAAGCCTGCGCTGTCCCTTTCCATCGATCGAGTACACCTTCTCCGCAATCTCATTGAGGAGCCGCGGGTAGACGTTGAACAGCCTGGGATTCTTCAGGTACAGCGGCGCGCGCGAGAAGGTCTCGAGATCCGTGGTCACCCGGTGCTCGCGGAGAAGGGTCTCGTACACCGCCAACGACGATGCGGAGTAGCCGCCGGACTTGCGCGCTCGAAGGATCGCCTCCGATGCCGCCATCCCGCTCGCGATCGCGAGGTCCACGCCCCGGAACGTGTAGCCCGTGTTGAGCAGGAACCCCGCCGCGTCGCCCACGAGGATGAGACCGTCCGTGTACGCCTTCGCGACCATTCGGATGCCGAGTTCGGGAACGAGATGTGCGGACCACTCGAGGACCTTCCCGCCCTTCGTGAGGCGTGCGATCGCGGGGTGCTTGCGGAACCGGTCCTGCAGAACGCCGATCTCCGTCTTCGTGACCGACAGGTCCTCAGACGACACGACGAGCCCCAGGGAGAGCGTCGTCTTGTTCGTGTACAGAAAGCCTCCGCCGCGAAGCCAGTTGCTCGCGTAGCCCGCGAAGACATACGCCGCGCCCTCGCGCTCGTCCACGTTGAACCGCTCCTCGAGCGTCTTCTGCGGGAGCTCGATCGTCTCCTTCACGCCGACGGAGAATTCCCGGGGCTCTGGCTCGCCCGCCAACCCCGCGCCCCGCGCGAGCTGGGACATCGCACCGTCCGCCGCCACGACGACGTCGGCCTTCACCGTGTCGTGGTTCGCGACGACGCCGCTGACCTTCCCTCCTTCGCGATGGAGGCCATCGACGCGGATTCCCGTGATGAGCATCGCGCCCGCCTCCTCCGCCTTCTTCGCGAGCCACACGTCGAATTTCGCGCGGTTGGCGGTGAAGGAGGCCGATCCGCCCGACGCGAGCTTCGGCGAATCGAATTCGATGTTCAGCGCCGTGTCCTCTGCGAGGAACGACATGTTCTCCCGGGTGACGAACCGCTCGACGGGGCAGTCCTTCTCGAAGTCCGGGAGGAGCTTACGCAGCGGGTACGCATAGATCCGCCCGCCGAACATCGCCTTGTGGCCCGGGGCCTTCCCTCGTTCGACGAGCAGCGTCTTGACGCCCGCCTTCGCGAGCCCGTAGGCCGCCGCACTGCCGGCGGGGCCCGCGCCGACCACGATCGCGTCGAACTTCTCCATGGTTGGCGGCCCGTAGATGGTTGGGTGTATTAGTCCTTCGCGCGAGTGCGCTTCCATTGACAAGCACTCTTATAGGCGCAAGGGGTTCGTGCGGCCGTGCCCCCTCCCGCGAAGGAGCACCCGGCCGCCGAGCAGCCCTTGACGACGGACGACCGCTTGGCCCTCGTGAAGTTCGAGGCGGACGAGGACCCTTTCATCGTCGTGGAGACGGACACGTGCCAGCGGTGTGAACTCAAGCCCTGCCTGTACGTCTGTCCTTCGCAGGTTTACCGCTGGGAGAACAAACAGCTCGTGTACAACACGGAGGGGTGCGTCGAGCTCGGCGCGTGCACGATCGTGTGTCACAAGCTCGGGAGCGGAGCGATCCGCTGGAACTACCCTCGCGGCGGACACGGCGTGGAGTTCGCGCACGGATGATGGGCCGCCCTCTCCAGGGGAAGCCTTATCGAACGGCTGGAAATGCCTTACGCCCGTGAATCGGACCGTAATCTGCCCGTCTCGGATGATGGCGCTCGTAGGCGCGGCTCTCCTCGCGGGCTTTGCCAGCGTCCCCGGCGCCCTCGCAGATGACGCCGTCACGACTGACCTGGTGAAAACCGAGACCCTCGCCTCGGGAAGCCACCGGGGCTTCCACGTCTCGGTTCCCGAGGGGAAGCAGGCGTCATTCCACATCGAAGCGACGGGAACGGTCGACTTCTACGTCATCCGGGATGAATTCTACTCCGGGTACACGAATCTCTTCAGCGGAGCTTGAGCTTTCATCGCGGAGAGGTCCAAGGAGCGGGCAAGCGATTTCAGCCGCACAGTGTCGGAGTCTGGCATGGTCGTGGTCATCGACAACGCTCGCAAGTCCACGACCGGTGCGAATCCGGTCGGCCCGGTGACTTTTACACGCTCCGCGTGACGTACGAGGACCGGTGGGATTCGGTCGTCGTGTGCGGAATCGCCCTCATCCCGATTGGCGGTGCCGTGGCAATCGCATACATCATCTGGGATAGCCACCGGAAGGCACGCAAAGTCGCCATTCGGGGGACTCCGCCGCCCCCTGACCTGCCACCACCGCCACCGGACTAATCGGCGTTCCGGTTGACTCGATTTCTACCGCATCACCTTTTTTAGGTCGACCCGCATGCATCGTCAATCCATGCTGGCGGCGGAGCGAAAGCCTGAGTGGCTGAAGGTGCGGCCTCCCGGCGGCGAGGGCTTCTCGCACCTGAAGGCTCTGCTCGGCGACCTCGGGCTCCACACCGTGTGCGAGGAGGCGCACTGCCCGAACGTGGCCGAATGCTGGGGCGGCGGCACCGCCACGATCATGCTCCTTGGGGACACGTGCACGCGCGGCTGTCGCTTCTGCGCCGTCACGTCGGGGAACCCGCGGGGAATCGTGGATCCCTTCGAACCCGCCAAGGTGGCGCAGGCCGTCGCGGACCTTGGCCTTACATACGTCGTCCTTACGTCCGTGGACCGGGACGATTTGCCGGACGGCGGAGCGGCGCACTTCGCCCAGACCGTCCGGGCGATCAAGGCGACCGACCCGACGATCCTCGTGGAGACCCTCGTCCCCGATTTCCAGGGAGACCCGGAAGCGATCCGGACCGCCCTCGGCGGCGGGCAGGACGTGTTCGACCACAACGTGGAGACGGTCCGCCGCCTCCAGGCGACAGTGCGGGACCCCAGGGCGAACTACGAGCAGAGCCTCTTCGTCCTTCGGACGGCGAAGGAACTCCGTCCCGACGTGGTCACGAAGTCCTCGATCATGCTCGGGCTCGGGGAGACGCGGGAGGAGGTCCTCGAGACGATGCACGATCTGCGCGCCCTCGGAGTGGACATCGTGACCCTCGGGCAGTACCTGCGGCCGAGCGCATGGCATCTGGCGGTGAACGAGTACATCGCCCCGGAGTCCTTCGAATGGTACCGCCGCCAAGCGGAGGAGATGGGCTTCCTGTACGTCGCCGCGGGACCCCTCGTGCGTTCCTCATACCGTGCGGGTGAGTTCTTCCTCGAGTCCCGGCTGCGGGGGAAAGGGGGGCGGCACGGTGGTTGAAGACCTTCTGCAGGTCGTCCGGGAGGACGGGACGCCGCGGGAGAACCTTGAACCGGAACTCCCTGCGGACGAACTCAAGAAGCTGTACCGGGGGCTCGTCCTCGTCCGCACGATCGACACGCGGATGCTCAGCCTCCAGCGGCAGGGGCGCATCGGATTCTACGTGCCGTCCTCGGGTGAGGAGGCGCTCCAAATCGGCAGCGTCGCCGCGCTAAGGCCGGAGGACTGGATCTTCCCCGCGTACCGCGAGCCGGGCGTCGCGCTGTGGCGGGGGTTCCCGCTCGGGAAGTACGTGTGCCAGATGTACGGGAACGCGGAGGACCTCATGAAGGGCCGCCAGATGCCGAACCACTACGCCGTGAGGGACATCAACGTGGTCAGCATCTCGAGTCCCGTCGGCACGCAGATCCCGCAGGCCGTCGGGGCCGCGTGGGCGATGAAGATCCGCGGGGATGCCGCGGTGTCGATCGTCTACTTCGGCGACGGCGCGACGAGCCAGGGTGACTTCCACGCCGGGATGAACTTCGCCGGCGTGTTCCGCGTCCCGTGCGTCTTCCTCTGCAAGAACAACCAGTGGGCGATCTCCGTTCCCGTGGTCGACCAGACGGCGTCCGAGACCCTGGCGATGAAGGCGGCAGCCTACGGATTCGAGGGCGTGCGCGTGGACGGGAACGATGTCTTGGCGGTGTACGCCGCCACGAGGCGGGCGGTCGAACGGGCCCGCTCCGGAGGGGGCCCGACGATGGTCGAGGCCGTGACGTACCGCATGGGCCCCCACTCCTCGTCGGACGACCCGACGCGGTACCGGTCGAGCGAGGAAGTCGAAGCGTGGCGACAGCGCGACCCGATCGAGCGATTCCGGAGGTATCTGGAGCACCAGCAGCTGTACGAGAAGGGCTGGGACGAGGCGCTTCACAAGGAGATCGACGATGCGATCACGGAGGCGGTCCGGTACGCGGAGAAGGTGCCTCCGCCCCCCGTGGAGACCGTCTTCACGGACGTGTATGCGGAGATGCCGTGGCACCTCCGTGAGCAACTTGAAGAGTTTCAGAAGGGGGGGTTCCGCCGCCGGCCCGAGGAGATGGGCGAATTCCCGTTGTGACGCGCATGAGGAGGTTCGGCCGTGGATCCGCATCGCCGCCCTCCGATCGTACGGTCCACACCTTGAAGGACGGGCGAACCGTGGTGATCCGCAGCGCCTCGGAGGCGGACGCGGAGCAGCTCCTGCGGAACATCAATGAAATCGGCGCCGAGGAGGTGTGGATCCTTACGGATTCCGTCGCGTGGGATCCGATCCGCGAGCGGGAGTGGATCCGCGGGTTCGACGGGAAGAACTCCGTCCTGTACGTCGCGGAGGCGGACGGCCGCATCGTCGGGCAGGTCGACGCCCGGATGTCCTCGTTCGCGAAGGCGCGTCACGTCGCAAACCTAGGAATCGCGATCGTGAAGTCGCATCGCGGTATGGGCATCGGTCGTGTGCTGATCGAGCGCGCCCTCGCGTGGATGAAGGAACGGGGTGTCGAGAAGGCGACCCTGGAGGTGTTCTCGACGAACGAACCGGCGATCGCGCTGTACGAGAAGATGGGTTTCTCGGTGGAGGGAGCGCGGCGCCGGCAGTTCAAGATCCGCGGCCAATACGTAGACGACGTCCAGATGGCGAAGTGGCTGTGACCGTGCCGAAGGCACCACGCACTTCCTTCGGACGAACGTAGCCTCAAGGAGCTTGAGGGGTCCGTGGGATTCCCGACCATCATCGTCTACGCAACGTCGTGTCTCACTTCGCGACTCGGGACTCCGACGAGGACGCGTTCCGCAACGGCCGTGCCGACCTCGCTGCACTTCGCGGTGCCGCCGAGGTCGTACGTGAGCGTCTCCCCCTCCTTGAGCACCTCCGCCACCGCCGCCTCCACGCCGTTGGCTGCGGCGAGGAGGTTCCGGTCCTCCTTCCTCGTCCCGAGCCAATGGAGCATCATCTGAACCGCCAGGATCATCGCGATCGGGTTCACCTTGTCCTGTCCCGCGTGCTTCGGCGCGGACCCGTGAATGGGTTCGAACATCCCATGGTGCTCCCCGACGTTCGCGCCCGCGGCGACGCCCATTCCGCCCTGGAGGACCGCCGCCAAGTCCGTTGCGATGTCCCCGAACTCGTTCGGCGCGACCGCGACGTCGTACTGCTCCGGCGAGCGGACGATCCACTGGGTGAACGCGTCGATGTACGCGTAGTCCCGCGCGACGTCGGGGTAGTTGGCGGCGACCTCGTCGTACACGGCCCGGAACAGCCGGTCTCCGGCGGTCACGTTGGACTTGTCCACGCACGTCACCCGGTGCTTGCCGTCCTTCGGAGCGCCATCCCGGCGCATCGCGAGATCGAAGGCGAAGCGGGCGACCCGTTCCGAGCCCTTCCTTGTGATCACGCGGGAGTCGACGGCGACCTCGTCGGTGCCGCCGCGGGAGAGCGTGCCCCGGGCGGGCGTGTACAGACCCTCCGTGTTCTCGCGGACGATCACGAAGTCCACGAGGCCCGGCCGCCACACCTGTTGGAACCCGTCGTGGATCTTGTGGCGAACGCCTGGGTAGAGCTTCACGGGCCGCACGTTCGCGTACAGGTCCAGGCCGAACCGGAGGCCGAAGACGACGCCAGCGCCCGCAAGGTCGCCATTCGGGAGACGCGCATCGGGGTGGCCGACCGCTCCCAAGAGGATCGCGTCCGCAGTCTTGCACGACGGGAACGCCTCCGCGGGCCACTCCTCGCCCGACTCGAGGTAGTACTGGCCGCCGCAGGGATACGGGACAAAGTCGAAGGAGAGGCCGTGCGCGTCCTGCGCCGCCTGGAGGACCTTCAAGCCCTCCCGCATGACCTCGGGGCCCGTGCCGTCGCCCGCCAGGAGGACGATCTTGTAGGCCATGAGTAGCGCCGCCATCCGAATGGAGGGCATAAGACTTCCCGCCTGAGTCGTACCTCGGAAAGCCACTAGTATACGAGCGCGAATCCACAGCCAGTGGATCGAACGTACACCTTCACCGCGCTGAAAGGGCGCCCGTTTGCCCGGGGGGAGCTTCTCGTCCTGCACGTATCGATCGGCCGCGCGTACTTGGTCACGCCTCGTCAGGACGCGCAGAGATTCGCCGGGATCGTCGGAGTATCAATTCCCCTTGGCACCGTCTTCCTTGCGCTCGCGGGCGGTTTCCTGGTGTCACGACTCGTTCGCATCGACCCGGCCCTCCTCATTATTGGTCTCATGGTCGGAGCCATGGTCATCGTCGTGGCCTTGTCTGGGCGAATCAACATGTGGACGGCCTCCAACTTGTCGCTCCGTCCCCAGTCCAATACCATTCTCAGCGTGAGATCCGTGCGACCTATCGGGATGCGCTGGACCGAGGTCCGTGGCGTTGCGGATGGAGCCGACGTGAATCTTTCGGTGAACGGCCCGCCCGCGTTGACGACCGAAGCATTCCGCGCTGCTGGGTTCACGGCGCGGAAGGCGAAGCGAGGCTAGTCAGGGACGACCGTTTCGTGATCAGCCCCGGTCCCCAGCTCTTTCCTCAGCTTCGGCACGAGCCCTCCAGCCTCCAAGATTCCGAGTACGTTCGGCGGCAATGCTCTGAACTTCGCAATCTCGCCGGAGGCTGTGCGGACCTCCCCGCGTTCCATGTTCACCTCGATCGCGTCTCCGGACTTCACCTTCTCGTGGATGCCCGGACACTCGAGAACGGGCAGGGCGATGTTGATCGCGTTGCGGAAGAAAATCCGTGCGAACGACGGCGCGAGGATCGCGGCGATACCCAAGTGCTTGAGCGCGAGCGGCGCCTGTTCTCGGCTCGATCCGCAGCCGAAGTTCGGGCCCGCGACGACGAGGTCCCCGGGCTTCGCCTGTTTCGCAAACGCGGGATCCACGACCTCGAGGCAGTGCTCCGCAAAGACCATCGGGTCCGTGGTCCCGAGGTACTTCCCCGCGATGATATGGTCCGTCGAGATATCCTCGCCGAACACCCACGCGCGGCCGCGGAAGTGCGCCTGCACGATGCCGCCAAGGCGCGGATGGACCATAAGCCTGCCGAGGGACAACGTACATGTACGGACCAACGCCTTCCCATGGGCGACAGCTTGCGCAGGTGCATGGGCATGGTGTATGCGGACGTCACGATCTTTTCCGCGGATGGGACTCGCCGCTCAACGGTTCGTCTGCTCGTCGACACGGGATCCACCCTGACATGGATTCAGGAGAATGTCCTTGAGACGCTGGGCTTGCGTCCCCGAGAGATTCGGCCGTTCCGACCCATCGCTGCCCGGGAAACCCCGCTGAAACGCCCGGTGACGGACGCGCTGATCGAGTGCGACAGTCTGCAGGGAGTCGTCGGCCTGGTCTTCGCGAAGCCCGGCGACGGGCAGGTCCTCGGGGTTACCGCCTTGGAACGACTGGGATTGGCGGTGGATCCGACCACGGGAACCCTTCGACGGGAGGATGCATTCCTCGCCGTCGCGGGCGCCTAGACCCGCCTCGGGTCCGTGATCACGCCGTAGATCGCCGTCGCCGCCAACGTCGCCGGAGACGCGAGGTACACCTGCGCCTGCGGGCTCCCCATCCGCCCCGGATAGTTCCGATTCGTGCTCGAGATGCACACCTCGTTCCCCGCCAGAACGCCGAGATGGCCGCCGAAGCAGGGTCCGCACGTGCTCGACGTGAATGTGCCGCCAGCCTCCATGAACACCTCCGCCAACCCCTCCTGCACCGCTTGGAGGTAGATCCGCTGGCTCGCCGGCGTGATCTGCAGACGGACGCCCGGTGCGACGCGTTCGCCCCGCAGGAAGTCCGCGGCGATCCGCAGGTCTTCGATCCGCGCGTTCGTGCAGGAGCCGAGGAACGCGACATCGACTTTCGTGCCCGCCACGTCCTCGACGGCCTTCACGTTCGCGGGGTTCGAGGGACACGCGACCTGCGGGCTCATCCCGTCGACGTCGAACTCGTGCGTGCTCCCGTAGGCGGCGCCGACGTCCGCGGCGAAGGGCTCGAAGGGCTCCCTCGCGTGCGCAAGGTACTCCTTCGTCGTCGCGTCGGCCTCGACCATGCCGGCCTTCGCCCCCATCTCCGTCGTCATGTTGCAAAGGACGAGTCGTTCGTGCATCGGGAGCGCCGCCACCGTCGGGCCCGTGAACTCCACGCTCTGGTACCGCGCGCCGTCGTCGCCCGTCGTCGCGATGATCTTCAGGATCGCGTCCTTCGCGTACACGTGCGTGCCGAGCCTCCCGTCGATGTACACCTTCATCGTCTCCGGAACGCGGAGCCACAGGGACCCCTTCGCCATGACCGCGGCGGTGTCCGTCGCGCCCACGCCAACCGCGAACGCCCCGCACGCACCGACCATGTTCGTGTGACTGTCGCTCCCGATGATGAGCCGGCCGGGCTGCGCATACCCGCGTTCCGCGATGAGCTGGTGCACGATCCCGTGGTCCCCCACGTCGTGGAATCGGGCGATGCCCTGCTTCCTGCAGAAGTCGCGGATCTGCTGGTGCATCTTCGCGATCTGCTCGTTCGGCGGCGGGACCCAGTGGTCGAGGGTGACGACGATCTTCGTGGGGTCCCAGACCTTCGTGATCCCGATCTCGTTGAACGGCCCCAGGGCCAACGCGAGCATCTCATGCATGTACAGGAGGTCCGCCCTCGCCTCGACGATGTCGCCGGGGGAGACCTCCTCCCGTCCGCACGCCCGGGCGAGGATCCTCTCCGCCATCGTCATGGGGGCCATCGCGACCTCGGTTCCCTAAGGCCGTCGTTTCTTAAAGGGTTGCGCGGTCTGCGTGTGGCTCATGCCGGGAAGTCTGGACTCCCACCTGAGCTCCATCGAATCGACGTCCGAGTGACATTCCGCTCGGTCGCCCTACGGCGGCGTGAGGCCGGCCGAGCGCACGATCTCCCAGAACTCCGGGTCGGTGACCCCCCGGCGCTTCTCCTCTCGCTCCCGGTACATCTCGATGAACGCGATCTGCTCCTCCTTCCGCCGGGACTCCGCCGCCGACTTGATGCCGTTGACGATCTCCTGGAGTTGCTCCTTCGTCGGCTCGAGGCCGTGCCTCTTCAGCTTGTCGAGGACCGCCATGCTCCCCGTGTGCTTCCCGAAGATGAACCGCCGCTCCCGCCCGATCCGTTCCGGCTGCATCGGCTCGTAGGTCCCCGTGTGCTTGATCACGCCGTCCGCGTGGATGCCGGACTCGTGGGAGAACGCGTTGTAGCCCACGACCGCCTTGTTCACGGGGATCGGGATGCCGCTGAGCTTCTCCACGAGGCGGGAGACCTCGTACAGTCGGGAGACATCGATACCGGTCTTGTACCCGTACACCGCCTCCAGCGCCATCACGAGTTCCTCGAAGGGCGCGTTCCCGGCGCGCTCCCCGATCCCGTTCACGCACGTGTGCGGGACCTCTACGCCAACCTCGAGGGCGGCGAGGTTGTTCGAGGTCGCGAGGCCGAAGTCGTTGTGCAAGTGGACCGACAACTGCGCGGGCTTGAACCGGCTCTTGACCTCGCCCAGGTACCACTGGATCGCGGACGGCGTCATGATTCCAATCGTGTCCGAAAGGACGACGCGCTCCGCGCCCGCGTCGATGCACGCGTTGTACAGTTTCGTCACGTAATCGAGGTCCGCGCGGAAGGTGTCCTCCGTCACGAACGTGACCTTGAGGCCGTGGCCCCTCGCATACTCGACCTCGCGTACGGCGGCCTCGAGGACCTGCTCCCGAGTCATGTTCAGCTTGTACTTCAGGTGCAAATCTGAGCAAGCGATGAAGATCGAGATCTCGTCCACGTCGCAATCGATGCATGCCTCCACGTCGCCCCGCACCGCCCGGGCCGCGGACATGATCGAAGCGTTCAGACCGGCGTTCGCGATGAGGCGGACGCCCCGCGCCTCCTCCTTGCTCACGACGGGGATGCCGACGTCCATGATGTCGACGCCGATCTCCGACAGAGCGGTCGCGATCTGGAGCTTCTCCTCCGGGGAGAAGTACACCCCGGGGGTCTGCTCGCCGTCCCGCATCGTCTCGTCCCAGAACGTGATCCGTTTCGGAAGGCGCCGTGCGAAGCCCTGCTCCACGATGTAGTTGTGGACGAGCTGACCCCCGCCGGCCTCATCCCCCATGGAATCCTGCGCAGCGGCCATCACCCAGGGCGCTATAAAACGGTGTCGTGTTCCCGCGGCGCACGGACGACGAGCCCGCCATCGAGAACGGGTTTATGCTCTACGACGGAATCCTCCGATCGTGGCGGAGAAACCGTGGGTGTCGAGCCTCTCCTTCGAGGCCTCGTTCCCGATCCGCGGGAAGGTCCTCCAGGCGGTGATGTGCGACTGCGAGGAGGAGGGCGACGTCCGAATCCGCGTCGCCCGAAACCCGAAGAAGGGATGGGACTACAGCGCGAAGGAGGCGGACACGTTCTTAGACATCCATGCGTTCGACCCGAAGGGCTTCTATCTGAAGGTCCGGCCCGGGGACTGGGTCGAGGGCGACATCGTCTGCTCCGGCTACCTGCGGAAGGTGTGGGCGAACCGGGTGGAGATGCAGGGGAACGTCCTCATGGACGGAACTCGCCTGATCGGCCGTGCGACGGAGGTCGACGACACGCACGTGGCCGTGGACTTCGGCGTCTTCCAGGCGAATCTCGCGTTCGAGAACGCCGAGCAGATGCGGAAGGTGCTCAAAGGGGAGCGCGTGAAGGACGGCACGTTCGTGGAGACGGACGCGGACGTCGACATCGAGGTCCGGCGGTACGGGACGCGAGATGAAATCACGCAGGGCTTCCGCCGCCGGTTCCCTGCGGGCAGACCGCGGCGTTAGGCCCGCCACCGGGGCTCCCGCTTCTCCGTGTACGCCCGCAGTCCCTCTCGCAGCTCGCCCGCGTCGATGACCTGCGCGAGATACCGCGCCTCCGCGACCAATGAGTTCGTGTAGTGCTTCTCCAGCCCCTCCGTGAGGGCGAGCTTGGCGGCGCGCACCGCCACCGGGGACATCCGGGCGATCTCGTTCGCCAGCATGAGGCTCCGAGTCCGGAGGTCCTTGGTAGGGACGACCTCGTTCACGAGCCCGATCTCCAGCGCCTCCGCGGCGGAGATCCGCTTGGCGGTGAGAATCAACTCCTTCGCCTTCCCGAGCCCCACGAGCCGCGTGAGGCGAACGGAACCCGCAAAGGCGAGGCTCAGGCCGAGGGACACCTCCGGGTGGCCGAACGTCGACTCCGCGCTCGCGAGCCGCAGATCGCACGCCATCGAGAGGCCGTTCCCCGCCCCGAGGCACGCTCCGTTCACCGCCGCGACGAGGGGCTTATCGAGGTGCTCGAGGTCCCAGACGAGCCGCTGTCCGGTGCGGACGGCGGCGAGAAGCTGTGCGTCGTCCATGGCGGCGAACTCCTCAATGTCCCCGCCGGCGCAGAAGGCCCGCGTCCCGGCGCCCGTGAGGACGACCGCACGCACCCCCACGTCCTTCCCGAGCCCTCGCATCGCCTGCTCGAGGCGACCGATCATCGCCATCGAGAGCGCGTTCACGGGGGGACGGTTGAGCGTGACGACCGCCACGCGGCCCTCGCGCACCACGTCGACCGCCCCGGCGTCGGGCATCGTTCCGCGGAAGGCTCGTCGGGATATAACGATGCGTCCGCCAATCCGCTTATCTAGGGAAGCACCCATCCGGCGCCGGGGTCCGGCGTGGAACGTCCTTGGTACAAACACTGGCCATTGGGCGTTCCGAAGTCGATGGACTACCCGAGGATTCCCCTCCACCAGCTCCTCCGGGACACCGCCAAGGGCCACGGCACGATCCCCGCGACGGTGTTCTACGGCAAGAAGCTCACCTACGCCGAGATCGACGACCAAGCGGACCGCTTCGCCGCCGGGCTGCGCCGAATGGGAGTCCGGAAGGGTGACCGCATCGGGATCGTCCTCCCGAACAGCCCGATGTACATGATCGCGTTCTTCGGGGCGCTCCGCGCAGGCGCCGTGGTCGTGCCGACGAATCCCCTGTACACGCCGCGGGAACTCGAGGAGCTGTACCGGGACTCGGGCGCCACCGTCGTCGTCACTCTCGACCTGTTCCTCCCGAACGTGCTGAAGGCGAAGCCAAACACGATGATCCAGCACGTCGTCGTGTCCGACGTCAAGGAATACCTCCCCCGGCTGCTCGGGTGGCTCTATCCGATCAAAAAGAAGAAGGATCTGAAGAAGGCCGGACACTGGCCGCTCGTCATCCCGGAGGAGCCATGGGTCCACCGGTTCGCGGAACTCCTGGAGGCGGCGCCGCAACCCGGGGAGGAGCCCGCGGTTGACGTGGACGCCGATGTCGCCGTGCTGCAGTACACGGGCGGGACGACCGGGACTCCCAAGGGGGCCATGCTCACGCACATGAACCTCGTGGCGAACACGCACCAGGGGGCCGCGTGGATCCCGTCCGCGATGCCGGGGGATCGGACGCTGGCGGCGATCCCGATGTTCCACGTGTTCGGGCTGACGGTCGGCCTCCTGGCGTCCGTGAAGCTCGCGGCGACGATCGTCCTTCACCCGAACCCTCGGGAAACCGGCCACATCCTGAAACTCATCACGAAGACTCGTCCCTCGATTTTCCCCGGCGTGCCGACGATGTACGTCGCGATCCTGAATCATCCGAAGCTCCGAAAGGCGAAGCTGCATGGGATCCGGGCGTGTCTCTCCGGCGCCGCGCCGCTCCCGAGGGAGATTCGCAGGAGGTTCGAGCAGCTCACGGGAGGGAGGCTCGTGGAAGGGTACGGATTGACCGAGGCCTCCCCGATCACCCACGCGAACCCGCTCACGGAGGAAGGCCTCGTGAAGGAGTGCATCGGCATTCCGATGCCGGACACGGATGCGAAGGTCGTGGATCAGGAGACGGGGACCCGGGAGCTGCCCGTCGGGGAGGCCGGGGAACTGATCGTCTCCGGGCCGCAGGTCATGAAGGGCTATTGGGGGAAGAAGGACGAGACGGAGGCGGTCCTGCTGGCGGGATGGCTGTACACGGGCGACATCGCGAAGGTGGACGAGGACGGGTACTTCCACATCGTGGAGCGGAAGAAGGACATGATCATCGCCTCGGGCTACAACGTGTATCCGCGCGAGGTCGAGGAGGTGCTGTTCACGCATCCCGCCGTACAGGAGGCGGCGGTCGTCGGGCTGCCGGACGTCCACCGGGGCGAGACCGTGAAGGCGTTTCTCGTCCTGAAGCCCGGTGCTGCCGCGAATGCCGAGGAGATCCTCGCATTCTGCCGGGAACGGCTGGCCGCGTTCAAGGTGCCCAAGGCCGTGGAGTTCCGGACGGAGCTGCCGAAGAGCCTCGTCGGGAAGGTCCTTCGACGGGCGCTCCGGGAAGAAGGGCTCACGCACCAGCGGATCCGATGAGCGAGCCAATGGCCGGCGGGCTAGGTCGCGGCCGCGGGAACGGGCGAAGCCGCCTTCGGGAGATCTCCCCGACTGACGCGTCGCCACGCCAGAAAGTACACCCCCGCCAGGACGAAGGAGGGGAGCGCGAAGAAGTATCGCCACCCGTCGAGGAGGGGGGCGACGGCCAGGATCAGGTCGGCGTCGAGCCGGGAGAACGCGGCGGCCACGGCCCCGTCGAGGCCGTGGGACAACGTCCACACGTACAGGACCCCCACAGCGAGGTACGCGGCGAGGGCACCGAGCAGGAGGACCCGGCCGACGACCTTCTGGAGCGCGAAGGAAATCAGGAAAAGGGCATACACGCGAAGCGCGGTGACCACCAGGGTTCCGTACACGACCGTGGATATCCACGAGTGGACGGCACCCGCGGCTCCAAGACTCCCCTCCGAGAGGGCGGTCGGGAACGGGAGCACCGCGAGGTAGACCGAGCCCACGAGGGATGCGACTATCAAGACGGCCGCGTTGTACCCGTTCCTTGCGTGCTCGCTTCCGAACGCCCCGCGACCCCTCACCACGTACACGAACCCGACCAACATGAGGAGGCCAGCGAGGTACTCGATGACGGGGATCCAAGAGAGCAGGAGGGCGCTGCTGAGGAGCGTCATCCCTGTCTTCGTCCGGGCGGCCCCCTCCCGCTGCGCGATCGTCTTTGTGGGAAGCTCCTCGAGGAAGACCGCGCCCTCTCCGAGCGACATCCCGCAGCTCGCACACGCCTTCCCCCCGGGAGGGTTGACGTGTCCACATCGGGGGCACGGTAGGCCCCCTGCGGCCGAGACCTCCGCCTGCGGCCGCGACTCCGAGGGCCCGGCAAACGACCAGGTCCGCGCAGCCCAGTACGGCTGTGTCACGCTCCCACAACGCCCGCACTTCCCGGACCCGTCGGAGAGGTACTCCAGGTCCTCCGAGAGGCACGCGCCGCACTTTCGGGGTGTCCCTGGGCGCTGCGGCTCCGCCATCGGCCGGGGATGGGCCGCCGCCGGATAAGAGTGACGTCCCTGGTGCAGCCGGATTCAGGTTCTCCCTCATGTTCAGCGCGGGACGGCCCTCTTGCCGCTGGTGGAACAAACGCTTAAGAATCGAGCCCACGGTCGCGGAACGACACCATGGGCAGGATTGAGCGTCCTAGCGTCGAGTCCCTCATTATGGACTTCGCAATGTCGCTGACGCGACGCGCAACGTGCAAGCGCGCACAGTTCGGCTGCGTGATTACCTCGGAGGACATGACACAGATCTATGGTTTCGGGTACAACGGCACCGCCAAAGGCTTTCCCCACGACGACTGCACGGGGGAAGCCGGGGTCTGCGGCTGTCTCCACTCGGAACAAAACGCCCTCATCAAGGTCCGCGTTAATGACCCGAGAAAAGTCGTCTTCGTGACCGGACAACCATGCACAATGTGCGCGAAGCTGATCATCAACAGCGGGGCGTCGAAGCTCTACTATCGGTCCGCGTACCGTTCCGAAGACGGTCTGGACCTGATCAAGCGCGCGGGCATCGACGTCGAGCGTGTCTAGATGGGTTTGCGCGTCGGCGTCGTGGATCGGCTTTGGCGCTATCCTGTGAAGTCGATGGTCGGTGAGGCTCTGGCCGAGGTTGAGGTGAGCGAAAACGGTCTCGCTGGTGACCGCACCTATGCGGTGCTGGATGTGCGCACGGGGCGCGTGGTCAGCGCGAAGAACCCAAAGCGTTGGCCCGGGCTGTTCCATCTCCGTGCGTCCTACGTGACGCCGCCAACGACGGGGGACCCCCTCCCTGCCGTTCGCATCACATTCCCCGACGGAGACGAGGTCGAATCGGGCGATTCGCAAGCTGACGCAAGGCTCTCGAAGTTCCTAGGCGCGGACGTGCGCCTCGTCACGAGCACCTTGGAACGCGCGGCGGTGGAGGAGTACACGCCGCCAATCCTGGATCGGGACGAGGCATTCGGGGAGTTCCGCATTGCGCGGGGCCCGTTCCACGACTCTAAGCCGATCCATGTCGTCACGACGGCGACCCTCGCGCGGCTGAACGAGCTCTACCCGGACGGACGGTTCGACCCCCGCCGCTTCCGTCCCAACATCCTGCTGGAGACCGGAGGCCTGCCTGGTTTTGTCGAACAGTCGTGGATCGGGCGGACCCTCAGGATTGGCTCGACCCGCATCCCTCTCACGGGGCCATGCGCTCGGTGCGTAATGACCACGCTCCCGCAAGAGGACCTCCCCGAAGACCTGGGGATCCTCGAGACGGTCGTGGCGCACTCCGACGGGGACGTGGGGGTCAAGGGCGGTGTCGCGCAAGGGGGCGTACTGGTCCTTGGAGCCCCGGCGTACCTCGAATGAGCGAAATCCCTTTATCGGCGCGGCGGCATGGCGGCGGAGGATGGCGTCGCCCCTCGTCGGCCAGCGTTCCGGACCGTGCCCGAGGTGCGGCAGCGCGGAGGTCTACCTCCGCGTGGATGGCGCCCCGCAGTGCAGGGACTGCAAGTGGACTGGGGTCCCGAAATACGACTCGAAGTACCTGCAATCCTGGTCCACGCTCCACATCGCGAACCGGCCCAGGGAAACCGAGCGCTAGGGGTCTCCGCAGTCCCTCGTGTATCCACACCGGCGGCACACGATCTTGCAGTGGATCTCCAGCGCGGGTGCTCCGCAGACGTCGCAGATCACCGCCTTCTGTTCGGCGTGCGGGGACGCCTCCACGGGGAACCATCCGGTTCGGCGGACATGAAGGTTTCTCTCAGAAGCGGACGATGCTCCGGACCTTCCGCTCGCCCTTGGCGGTGATCGCAACGCTCCCGATCTGCCCGTCGACCCCGGCAAGGACGAGCACCTCCACAAGCTCCTGCGCCTGCAGCCTCCCGAGGCCGTCCTCCAAGCCCTGACCCTCGAATCGGAACCCGGCCCGCTGTAGGGTGCCCCGGAGCTCTTCGACGGCCATGGGCCGCTTGGCTCGGAGGAGGACCTGCAGGATCTTCAGCCAGGCGTACTCGAATGCCATCGTATGTCGGGCAGGGCCCACCGCAAGCATAGGGTTTGTTGAACGTGTTTTTATTCGGATATCCAATTTGTGGAACACTGCTCGAATCGTCCCCTAGCGGCGGACCCGGAAGAAGCGAAACCAGACGCGGCCGTCCTGGAGCTCCACCACCTTCAGGGAGACCGGATCTCCGATCCTCAGGTCCTCGTACGTGGCGCCATCGACGCGCGCGACGACCTTGACCGGGGAGCCGTCCAGTTCGACCACCGCCACGACGAACGGAACATCCCGTTCCAGGCCGAGGGGGGCGCCCGCGTACACCGCGGTGAACGCGAACAGCCGGCCTGTGGGCGGGAGGTCCACCCACTCCAACGCATCGCCGTTGCACGCCGGGCACACGACGCGCGGCTGCCACAGCAGGACTCCGCAGGCGGTGCACTTCGTCGTCGTGAGACGCCCCTCCTTGAGGTGCTGGAAGAACCGCCAGATCCGCGTGTGCTCCGGCCCCTGGAGCGGGTAGAAGTCGAAGGCGAAGCGAACCTCCTGGGGTTCCCCCAAATCACCCACCCCGGTGGAGGATCATGACCGCGTGGTTGTTCGCGTTTCCGCTCAGGTTGTGACAGAGCCCCCACTCGCCACCGACGGACCGCTCCGGGGGGACCTGCCCTTTGAACTGGCGGGTCACCTCGATCGCCTGCGCCACCCCCGTGGCGCCGAGCGGGTGGCCGCAGCCGAGGAGGCCGCCGCGGAGGTTCGTCGGGAACTCTCCACCGATCCTCGACTGGCCCTCCATGACGAACGTTCCTCCGTCCCCCTTGGCGCACAGGCCTAGGTCCTCGTATTCCATAATCTCGCTGATCGTGAAGCAGTCGTGGGTCTCTGCGAGGTCGATGTCGTGGATCGTCACGCCCGCCATCCGGAACGCCTCCGAGGCGGCACGCCTGAGCGGGAGCCACGTCGTCAGGCTCTCGAGGTTCACGACGAGGGAGCCGGACAGCGATTGACCGAGGCCCTCGATGAAGACGGGCGTGTCCGTGTACTCCTTGGCGGCGTCCGCATGGGTCATCAGGACCGCGGCGGCTCCGTCCGTGATCCCGCTGCAGTCGAGGAGCTTCAGCGGCGGCGCGATCTTCGCGGAGCCGAGCACCTTCTCGCGGGTCACGCGTTTCGGGAAGTGCGCATACGGGTTCGTGGCGGCGTAGTCGTGGTTCTTCACGCTCACCTCCGCGAGCTGCTCCTCGGTCGTCCCGTACTCGTGCATGTGGCGCTGGGCGACGAGGGCGAAGTACGGCGGCGCGTTGAGCCCGTTCACGCCGTCCCACTCCCGGTCGAGGACGCACGCCATGCTCGCCTGAATCTCCGGCATGCTCGGGATGTTCATCTTCTCGGCGCCGACGACGACCGCGAGGTCGCTAAGCCCCGAAGCGATGGAGGCGTAGGCGACGCGGATCGCGCTCTGCCCCGATACGCACGCCATCTCCGTCCGCATCGCCATCCGCGTGGGCGCGAGACCGAGCTGCTCTGCGACGATCGGCGCGGGATACGCCTGGAACGCGAGGCGGTCCACCAGGGCAGAGCCTACGAATAGCGAGTCTACGCGCTTCTTGTCGAGATTCGGGACGTCGTCGAAGAGGTCCTTCCCGGTCTCCTGGACGAGTTCTTTGTACGTTGCGCCCCGGACGCCCCACTTCGTCAGACCGGTGCCGACGATCGCGACTTTCCGCACGGATCGCGGAATACCTGCCCCACGCTATCTAGTTCTCGGGACGGTCTGGCGCGCGCCGACGTCGACGTCTGCGACCGGTATCCCCGCCTACTGGCAGACCGCCTCACGGCGGCCGAAGAGGCCCGCCGACGACCCATCCGCCTGCAGCACGCCCCAGAGCTCATCCTCGCGAACACAGAAGTCCGAAGACCCGGTAAACTGAACACGGACCGCCACGTCGTTCGCGCCGAAGACACGCGCCTCAACCCACTCCCGTCGGTCGGGAGGTGCAGAATCAAGAGGTGCGGACCACTCGTAGTCGAGGTAACTCTCGTTCAACTCGCCGGAGAACGACGAGGTCACAAGAATCGTCGTCAGTCCCGTGGCCGTGATGTTCAAGAACGGACGACCTGGCGTAACCTCGACGATGGAGACCGTGGCGCCCGGCCCTGCAACGCGGCTCGGGTCAGCGAACGGACTCCCGAGAAGGACGGGAAGCCAGACGCTGAATGCTTCCACCCCCTGGGGAATCAGGTCGATTCGGAGAACCTCGTTCGTCGACAACGGCCTCCCCGCGCGGAGGGCGAGCGGAACAAACAGAGCTGTCCCGAGGACGGCTGCCACGACGACGACAACGACGACACCTAGAAGGGTCCGTTGACGCGCGTCGCGAAGGGGCTGCACGAGCCATCCGATTCGGGTCCCCAGGCTAAAGCCTTCCGGCCTCTTGTACGATGGTTTCTTGCCGCGAGCCTGCGTTGGAGGGCGCCAAGGCTCCGCGATGAACGTGCGGGCCGCCACACCGCAGGACGCCGCGGGGATCGTGGCCCTCCACAAGGGCACGAACCCGTACAAGGACTGGTACAGGGACCCGTCTCAACGGCTCGGCCGCGTCCCGTACGAGGATCTCACGCCGTTCGAACGGTGGATGCACGGCGGCTCCTGGATGGACCTCTCCCTGTTCCGCCGCCACTTTCATGAATGCCAGGTCCGCGGCTTCCCCGTGTTCGTCGCGGAGGAGGAGGGACGAGTCGTCGGGGAGTGCGAAGTGTGGGTCGACGAGGAGCCGGAGCCGTTCGGGCGGTACGCAGAGGTCGAGATCGTGGAGGCCGGTTCGCGGCCCGACGTCGAACACGAACTCGTTCAACGGGCGGCGCGGAAGGTCCGCAAGATGGGGTATCCTGCGGTGGACATCTCCCCCCAGCACTCCGGCGGCGAGACCGCCGCGAAGGAACTCGGGTTCGAACCGCTGTGGGACACCCGCGCGTTCACCGCCGAGACCGCGAAAGTCGAGAATCCGGACATCGAGTTCCAGACTCGCTTCCTCGCGGGTGGCTTTCGTGATCTGGAAAGCCTGCTCGCGCTGAACCACCGGGAGCCCGCGCGACTCCGGTACGAGGTCGTGACGGCCCGCTGGCCGTCCGCGGAGTTCGCCGGGGTGCGGGATGCCACGAAACTCGTCGAGATGTCAGTGCAGGCGCGGGGCCTGCGGTTTGCGGTCGTGGCCGTGAGGCGCGACTGGCTAGACCCCGGTGCCGCGGAACTTGACCTCTGGATGGAGGCGAAGGACGTGAAGAAGGAGGACCGTGTGCGCAGGGCGGCATCGATCGGCACGGAGGTCTCTCGGCGGCTCGGGGCGAAGCGCGTCACCGCATACGCGCCCCCCGCGGCTGCCGATGCGTTGAACGGGGTCGGCTTCTCGGGCGGCGACACGCCGGACCCGTGGCTTCGCTGGACCTTCTAGCCAGGGGCCGGGGTGCCTCGAACGTCCTTCGACGGCTTCTCGACGGGAATCGCCTCCGCGGGCGCCGGCTTCTCCTCCGTCGGGAGGAGCGCGCGGATCACGGGCGTGAACGGGTCCACGAGTGCGTGGGCGATGCCCCTCTCCCGAAGGCCCGCCGCGTCCTCCTCCCGTACGCCGCCGCCGAGCATGAGTTCGAACTCGAGGCCCTCCAGCCGCGAGACCAGCTGTCGGTCCGGACCCGCGAAAGTGCCCAACCGGCTTAGGTCCATCACCGCCAAACTCCCGAACCCCGCCTCCGACAGGGCGCGGGCGACGACGCCCAAGTCCGAGTCTTCCTTCGACCGGTCGGACCACACGACGCCGCCGGCAAAGTCGAGGCAGGGGACGACCCCCTCGCTGATCTCCCGGATCTCACGGAACTGGTCGACGGACCGGAGGTTCTTCGTGCCGACCACGACCGCCTCGACATCGACCATCAGGCCGTCCATCACGTCCTCGGCGGAGCGCGCGCCGATGTCGAGCAGCATGGACGTGCGCTTCCCGATCCCGCGCAGCGCCTCAAAGTTCGGCTTCCCATGGTTAATACCAGCGAGGTCCAGGACATAGACCCGGCCCGCGTTGTAGCGGGAGCCCCCGACGGCGTCCCAATACGTCGCCACGTCCACGCGGTAGCCGCCGCGATGCAGCCGCCCGTCGGACCACCGCGCGTCCACGACTTTCGAGCGATAGATCGGAATCGCGTCGATCCCCCGGACCTCGAGCAGGGGGACGGCATCCAACGGCAGGATGGGGATCGCGTCCGCAGCAGGTCTCGGCGGATCCCGCGCATGCACGCCCGTGCGGGCTTCCTCGGCATACGCCGCCCGCGCCTCCTCCGAGGCGAACCGAACGAGTATGCCCTCCTTTCCGCAGTCCCGGCACACGTACGTCTGCCTCTCGTCGTTGATCGTCGGGAGGAAGCCCTGCACCCAGATCTTCGGCTGGACGCGGACGGACCCACAATGCGAGCAGGCGGCGACGTCTCCGGGCACGGGCACTCGTACGGCGCGCGGCATCATCTACCTAACGCGGGGAATTCCCCAAGCCTTTATTACGCGCTCCGCCTTCGACGGCGGGAGGAATGAAGGTGGAGCTGCGGTACGTCGAGAACCGACGCGAGGGGCGCGTCGCCGTTGGGTGGCTGAACAAGCCGAAGGCGAACACGTACGACCCCGAGCTGATGAGGGACCTGAACCACTGGATCGACGACGTCCGGTACGACGACGAGGTCGATGTCGCAGTCCTCACGTCGAAGTCCGAGGGCATGTTCTCCGCGGGCGCGGACATCAACTTCCTCCGCCAGAGCACGCCGGACCACAAGGCGACGTTCTGTCTGGGGTGCCAGGAAACGCTGAACAAGATGGAGTCCACACCGAAGCTGTTCATCGCTGCGCTGAACGGCCACACGGTCGGCGGAGGCCTGGAGATCGCGCTCGCGTGCGACCTCCGGCTCATGGCGGACGGGCCGTTCAAGATCGGCCTCCCAGAGGTCACGCTCGGCGTGCTCCCGGGGACGGGCGGCACGCAGCGGCTGCCCCGGACGATCGGGAAGTCCCAGGCAATCGACCTCATGGTCACCGGCCGGCTCCTCACGCCCCAGGAGGCCCTTCAGATCGGCCTCGTGAACCGCGTCTGGCCGCAGCCGGACTTCTGGCGGGAGGCCTTGAACTACGCATCGGCGCTGACGTACCCGAACCACGCCGCTCGCGCGGTCGGGTTCATCAAGCGGTCCGTCCAAGAGGGCACGGAAATGTCCATCAAGGAGGCTCTCTCCCTCGAGCGGGAGTTGCAGAACCGACTGTTCGCGATGGACGACGCGAAGGAAGGGTTTGGGGCGTTCCTCGAGAAGCGGAAGCCGATGTTCAAGGGCACGTAGCTCGATGTTGGACTCCTACCGCCTCTTCGGGCAGGCGATGCTGGCATACTT
>Ga0209619_10000250_pt1 | contig 36159 bp, 28 predicted proteins | sample Rifsed16ft3_FD_184011 | JGI IMG/M metagenome (GOLD analysis project Ga0209619, IMG submission 184011) | Soil microbial communities from Rifle, Colorado, USA - sediment 16ft 3 (version 2) | ecosystem: Environmental > Terrestrial > Deep subsurface > Rock core/Sediment | place: Rifle, Colorado... | reverse complement strand
GCTGATGCCCCTGCCCATCCTCCTGGCCCACCGCCTGAGCAACACCCTCGCCTGCGATCGCAAGGACGGCGCCGTTCCGTGGCTCAAGCCGGACGGCAAGACCCAGGTCACCGTCGCCTACCAGAACGGCACGCCCAAACGCGTCACCCGCGTCGTGGTCTCCACCCAGCACTCGGCCGAAGCCAGGGCCCAGGTGGAGCCGTACGTCAGGGAATCGCTGGTGCCGCGCGCCTTGGGCGACTGGTTCACCAAGGACTTAGTGATCGCCGCCAATCCCTCCGGCAGCTTCACCCACGGCGGACCCTCGGCCGACTGCGGCGTCACCGGCCGGAAGATCATCGTGGATACCTACGGCGGCCTGGCACGGCACGGCGGCGGAGCCTTCAGCGGCAAGGACCCCACCAAGGTGGACCGGAGCGGCGCCTACTTCTGCCGCTACGTGGCCCGCTCGGTCGTGACCGCGGGGCTCGCCAAGCGTGCCGAGGTCTCCGTGGCCTACGCCATCGGGCTGGCCGAGCCCATGCACGTGAGCGTCAACACCTTTGGCACCGGGGACGACCGGGCGGCGGAGCGATTCGTGCGGGAATTCGACTTCCGGCCCGCGGCCATCATTGAGCGGCTCAACCTGCGCCGGCCGATCTATGCCCGGACCACCAATTACGGGCATTTTGGGCGGCCGGGGTTCACCTGGGAGGGATGAAGCAAATGTCCGTCCGCACCAAGCGCATTTACGACCCGGCCTCAGAGGATGACGGCACTCGGATCCTCGTCATGCGCCTCTATCCCCGCGGCATCCGGCGGCAGTCGTTCCACGAATGGCGCAAGGAGCTGGGCACCGCGCTGCCGCTCATCAAGGCCTGGAAGGCTCGGCGGATCAGCTGGCTGGAGTTGGCCCGCCGGTTCAAGGCCCAGATGGCCGGCGACCCGGTCGCCCAGGCGTCCTTGAAAGAACTGGCCCGGCGAGCCCGGAAGGAGCGGTTGACGCTGCTCTGCGGCTGTGAGGACGAAGCCCACTGCCATCGGACCCTGCTCAAAGCCATGATCGAGCGGCCCCGCACGCGGCGACATTGAGGGTGAACGCGCTGGCCTTCCCTCCCGGGCGGCCGAGGCTAGGGCTGCAGGTGCCGGTACAGGATCCGGATCATCCGATACGCCGCCGGATAGTCCGGTGTGCTGAATCTCACCGTTGAGTATCCCTGGCGCCGAACGCCCGGGATTCCCTCCGCCACCTCGGCGTAGATCGCGGTCGAGTACTCTAGCTCCACTGAAACGGGACGGGTGACCGCGGGCGGTCGCGGCAGCGCGCCCTGGAGCGCCCGCTCCACTCCTCGCTGAATCGCTGCCTGGGCGGAGTCGGGCAGCATGGTGGTGACGGCCCGATCCCAGATGCCGGTCTTGACCGCCACGCCCACCACGCCGGGCACCAGGGCACCTAGCTGCGTCACCGCCAACGTGTCTCCACTGATGAACGCCACCGGGACGCCGTACCAGGCGGCGTACAACGCGTTCATGCCGCCCTCGCCCACGGACACGCCGTTGATCCTGAGGTCGGCCACGATGCCGGATCCGGTGTGGGCCGCGAATCCGCCCAGGCTCCGAGCCTTGGCGTGAAAGCCCACGAACAGCACGGCGCTGAACGAGCTGTCGAGGCCCTCCATCATCCCGTAGGGCTTGAGGGAGCCGCGGATCAGCGTGACGCGCGGGTCCAGTTGATCCTGCAACAGGTTCGTATGGGACCCGTGCGCGTCGTTCACCACCACCCGGGTAGCACCGGCGTTGAACGCGCCCGCGATGGCCGCGTTCACTTCCCGCGTCATGAACCTGGGGCCCAGCGGATCGTCCGTGGAGCTTATGCCGGCGATCCCTTCCATGTCCGCCGAGATGTAAACCGTGAGCCGCCGCTGCTGGACGCTCAGGGCGTCGCTCACCTGGCACGCGATGGCCAGTGCGAGGGCGAAGATTCCTCGAATCATAAGCGCGCTCCTCTTGAAACCTCCTGCACCTCGGCTTCACGGCCGGTTGTGCCGGGCTTCATCAAATTGGCCCTCGGATCGAGCCGATCAAGGGATACGATGCCACGCGTTACCACGCGCCCACAGCGCGCTCGTACGGCTAAGGCCAAAAGTGGACCGGCGCCACTTCCCATGCCAGACGTGCTCTGGAATGCGACCACCACACCGGACACCGTCACGGTCCCGTCCCGGACGGTGCTGTCCCTGGATGGGCAAGGAGCCCCGGAGGGCGAAACCTTCCCGCGCAGCATCATGGCCATCTACGGCATCGCCTACACGCTCAAGTTCGCCCGCAAGAAAGCCGGCGGGCGGGACTTCAAGATCGGCCCGCTGGAAGCCCGCTGGTGGACCGATGAGCCGGGCCGCCGGCTCCCGGACGTGCCGCGGGAGGCCTGGCGGTGGCAGCTCCGGATCGCTTGCCCCAAGGACGCAAGCGTCGCGGAGCTGGCCCGGACTATCGAGGACGTGATGAAGAAGAAGGGCGGCAAACTCGAGGGCAACCCGGAAGTGGCGCGGGTGAGGCTGAGCGTGCTACCCGCGACCCGGTACGGGCGCGTGCTGCACGTGGGGCCGTACGGGGCGGAAACCGAAAGCTTCGCGCGCATCGCGGAGATGCTGAAGGCCGCCAGCCTGGTCGCAGGGAACGCGCACTCCGAGGTATACCTGAGCGATCCTCGGCGCACCAAGCCGGAGAAGTTGAAAACCGTGCTGTTGCTAGAGCTGGCGTAAGTCCGCTCGCGCCAACTCCCTCAGGCGGTCTACTAATCGCACCATGGCCCAGGTGTCGCGCTCGCAGTACGCCAGCAGGTCCCGGCGCAGCTGATCGCGATCCTCGACGAGATGCGCCACGAACAAGAGCCGCGCGATCTCCACGCTCGCCACCTGCCCGTCCACGATCGCGAGATCGCTATACGTGAGATCCGGCACCAGCGGGGTCAGGATGTACTTGAGCGAGAAGCTCCCCTGGAAGTCCGGGTGATAGAGGTGGTTCCGGACGATGGGCAACAGGTCCACCAGCTTGGCGGCCAGCCCCTTCAAGTCGTCCGCGAACGCCGGCACCTGCTCGGCTAGCTCGTTGATCCGGCTCCGCTCAAAGGTCGAGTACATCACGATCCGCTCCGCCCGGGCGGTGGCCTCGAGCATCCGCTCCACCATCTCGGGCCTGGGATCGTGCGGGCCTTCCGCGAGGTACGCTGAGTGGGTGTAATCATCCGACAACCGTGAACCGACAACCGATGACCGCCGTTGGTGGTAGCTGAACTGCACCACCGTCTGCTGCCACGGAGCCAGGCCATCCCACACCGGCACCGCGCGGCTGATGGTCTCGAAATCGAGATACCCCAGACGGCCTGTGCCGAGCGCCTCGTCCAGCGCGGCTTGGAGGCCGGGCTCCACGATCATCTTCCCTTGTTTCAGCGCCTTGAGCTGGCGCTTGGCGGCGTCGGGCAGCTTCTCGGTCGGCGGAATATCCCACACCGAGTGGACGCCCTGGGTCATGAACGCGCAGGTTCGCTTGGGGCCGTTGTTGTAGAGCGTGGAGATGTGATCGGGGTCGGCCGGCCAGCAGCGGTGTTGAAAGGCACACTCCCGCGGCTCGAAGCAATGGAGCCCAATGGCGACCTGCGGCAGCGCTCCCGCGAGCGCCGCGGCGTGCTCAGCGATCATCTTGGGCACTTGAGGCAAGAACGCCTCTACCGGCTCCGTGACGTCCTCCCGGACGAACAGCTCGCCCTGATCCGGGTGCCGGAACTCCGGGTTCAAATGCATGATCTCGACTTGGCGGATATCCACGCCACAGCGGCGGAGCACGTGGGTCTGGATCGCGGCGTCCGGGACGTGATCGTCCTTGAGATGCGAGGACGACTTGACCTCGATCAGCGTGTACCCCTCGCCCTCTTTGAGCAACACGTCCGCCGCGACGAAAACCCCGTCCGCGCTGAAGGCGCCTTCCAGGATGCACGGCGCGCCGAAGTCGAGCGCCAACCGAGTGGCCTCGATGCGGCCCCCGTCCGGTCCAACGTGAATGAGCGTGGCGCCGGGGAAACGGGTTCGGGCCAGCGTGGTGACCTGACGGCCCTGGTCGAACCGGTCCTGGAGCACCTTGTCCGGCTGGAGCTCTGGCGCTTGGGGCTCGTGCACCGTCCACCACAGGAGCTTGTGGCACTGGCAACCGGCCACGAAGCGGGACTTGGTGAGACGTGGAGGGGACGCGGCGTACATGGGGACAGGTTAGCGCAGGCAGGCCAGCGCCGTCAGGTGCCGTGAACGGTCAAGGGCCGCAGGCGAATCGCCCGCGGCCCCCTTTTGGCGAAGATCGCCACGCGGCGTCGCCGGTTACGGCCGGCCGTTTCCGCCGGGCGCCAGCATCTCCGCCAGCGCATCCAGCCGCTCGGTCCAGTACTGCTTCATCCGGTTGGCCGCCTCTCTGCTGGGCAGCTTCCGATGCTGGACCTGCACCTGGGCCTTGAATCGCTCCTTGGAAGTGAACCACCCCTCCACCGAAGTGCCGTCTTCCCAGGTGATCCGGATGGACTTGTTGGGCGTGGCTTTCCGGACCGTGACCGTCACGTCCGGGAGCCACTGCGACCGCAGCCGCGGCAGGCTGAACGCCCGGAACAGCTTGGTGAGCGAAACCGGCACGGTGCGGCTCTTGGTGGCCTCGTACTCGCCCGAGCGCCGCTGGCCCCGCTCCCGTAAGCCCCGAATGCGCTCGTAGCCCACCGTGACGGTCTGGGCCCACCAGCCGTCAATCTGGTACTTCTCGTACACGTACTCGGCGATCGCGCCGTGCGGCCACTGGTGGGCCTTCACCAGGTCGAGCGCCCACACCCATTTATCCCAGGTGCAGCCGGTTTTGGCCTTCACGGCTTCGTCGCTCATGCCTGCGAGCTTGGCGTAGACCGCAGGGGCGGGAGAAGCGGCAGCGGCGGCAGACGCGGCAGAAGACTCGGGCGCGGCAAGTCGCTCTGTTGCCGCTCCTGCCGCTTCTCCGGCTGCTGCCGCCTTCTTGAGGAGATTGGCACGGGCGCTGGTGTAGGATTCGCCCGTCTTCTGCATACGCCCGCGAACCAGGCGCTTGAAGTCTTTGTTGGAGGGCATGGTCCGATCCTTTGCGCTAGAGGCCACGGCCACGTGCCCCCCAGCAGCTACGTACCGCGGCGACGCAAAGGTTGCCTGGACGCCGATCCGGGAGTTTGCCCCCCTTTGCCTCACCAAGGACCCCCGCAGGGGAAGGGTCGAAGAGGTTGGGCGTGGATCGACGCCCGCGCCCTAGAATGTGACGTCCCAGCGGCCGGCGCAAGAGGGGTGGGGGGATGGCGGCGCAGGCCGCGCGAACGCGAGTGGAACGCGCAGCACGAGCCGCCTCGCGTCCGGGTGACACCACACATCAATCCCACCGAACGGTCAGGCGGCATGGCGGTCCAGGTCAGGTTCTGATCCGAGCGATCCGTGGCGTCGAGAAACAGGAAGCGCGGCAGCCACCGGCCACCGCGCTTCGTACTGGGAGGAGCGAGCTCCGGAAGGAGCTACCTGTCCGCTACTGCGCCGCCGCACTCCGGATCTGCGTGGCACCAGCGAGGTAGATCCCGTTGAACAGGAACTTGAACGTGCCGTGCGGCTGGCCGCGGTTGGTCACCTCGGGACCCAACAGGTACAGCTGGCCCCGGCCCACCTTCGCCTCCGCCATGGCCACGCCGCCCTTCAAGTACTGCTGGCCCCAGGCCCAGCCGCTCCGGAGCGGCGTGTCGCTATCGAACCACGCGACCGACGTCACCCCCTGCGCCTTGGCGTCCGGCGACAGCTTCATCACCGGGCTCTGGTCGAAGAACACATCCACCCGCTCCGGCGTGCCGTACGCGATGGGCCGGGTGTTGTCCACCCGGACCTCCAGCACCGAGCCCGGCACGTAGAACTTCTCCTCGGGGAGCGGCGTGCCGGACCCGTCCACCAGCTGGTTGGCGATGGGCAGACCGGCGTGTTTACCCATGGCAATCGAGCTGCCGATGGCGATGATGGTGCCGCCGTCCGCCAGGAACTGCTTCAGCTGCGGCACCGTCTTGGCTACGGTCACGTTGCCCAGCCATCCGCGAAACTCCACCGGAATGCTGGCGGCATCGGGCTGCTGGCCCTCACCACCGGCGGCACGATCCGCCTCCGGAATCGCCTCGGTCGGGAAGATGATCACGTCGTACTTCTTGGCCAGCTGGCCCTGATCGAACGTCTGAGGCCACACGCGGTCGAACGGGAACTCGTATTTCTCCATCAGCCAGCGGATCCAGCCAGCAGGCATGGAGCCGCCGTAGCGGTCCCACAGCGCCACCCGCACCGGCCGCATCCTGAGCGCGGCCACCTCCGGACCCTTGGCCACGCCGTCGAAGGAAATCCCCAGCTCGGCGGCGAGCTGCTGGAGCGCCGGCACCAGGCCGGACTTTGCCGGGACGTACACCGTGCCGGCCGGATACGTCTTGCCGTTGGCCTCGAACGGCTCGGTGAGCCACTGCACCTCGAACCTTCTGGCCATCAGGCGATTGGTCGCGAGGAACCCGTCAACGTACGCGTGGCTCAACAGGAATCCGGCGGCGCCCTGCGCGCTCGCCACCATTCCTGCCGGCGGCTTCTGCAACCCGGTGGTCTTGACGAACGGGCCGTCGAACCCGTCCAGGATGCGATCGAACTTGACCCCCATCTGATACGCCAGCGTGTAGCCCGCGTTGTCATACGGGGGAATGGGCGGGCCGCCGGGATAGGTGAAGTCGTTGGGATAGTCCTGCGGCTCGAACATGTCCACCACGTGCGGCCGGAAAGCCTGCGCCGCCTTCACCACGTAGGAGTTGGCGGGATACTGTTTGCCGCCCACCGTGAACGAGCTGGTCGCCTGGTGAATGGTGACGCCGTTCTTCACCAGCGTGTTGATGAACTTGACCGCGGTGGGGAAGTCCACCTGGTCCGCGGGAATGATGTAGCCTCTGGGATCCCGGTTGGCGGGATCGCGCAGCATGGAATAGTACTTCATGGGCACTTCGCGGCCGAAGCCGGGGAACCGCTCCGCCCCGACCGCGGCAGCATCCTTCGCTACCGCCGCCCTGACCCCGGCAATCAGCCGGGGATGCACCGTCCAGTTGTCCCGGCTGCCGCGCTCGATGGAGCGCTGGCCCATGAGATAGACGTTGTAGAGCAGGTTCTCCCGATGGCGCGACGCGTAGTCCAGCACCGCGCGGTTGGCGGTGATCGAGTACTCGATGGACTGCCGGAAATGCCAGTCCGTGGTGGGCTCCACCGGCCAGAGCAAATCGCCGCTGGGCAGCTGGCGCTCGGGATAGAAGGGGATAGTCATGGGCGTGGGGCTCCCCTTCGACTCCGTGAGCAGGCCGATCATGTTGTGGAAGTACGCCGTGGTGCGCAGGCCCCCGTTCCACCAGGTCTGGTAGCTGGCGCCTTTGCGCATGGTGGCGCCGGGTTTCCCCTCCGCGATGAAGCGCTCGTGCATCGCGGCGCCCACGCCGTCGATCTCCGCCATCAAGAGCGGATCCAGGTTGTAGTTGAACGGATCGCGGAACGGCGGCGCGAACAGAATCACGCCCTGGGGTCCGGTCTGGTGGTGGTTGTAGAGGATCTGGGGCGACCACTCGGTGTACAGCACCCGCGCCATGTTCTCGGTCTCGGGCTGGTTGGCGATGTAGAAGTCGCGGTTGTTGTCGTGCCCGATGTACTTCTGGTAGAGGCGCGGGACACCTTCCATGGAGCGCTTCAGCGGATCGGCCTCACGCATGTACCAGCCGGAGACCAGCTCCATGCCGTCCGGGTTGGCCTGCACCGCCAGCAGGACGTCGTCGTTCAGGAACCGCATGGTCTCGGGATCGGTGCGGCTCACCATCTGATAGACCGTCTCCATCAGCTGGTGGGCGCCGAGCACCTCAGTGCCGTGGAGGCCGCCGTCAATCCAGACCACCGCTTTGCCTTCCTGCGCCAATGACCTGGCCTGGTCGTCGGTCAGACCCTCGGCCAGCGCCAGGCGGCGGGAGATCTCCCGATAGCGCGCCAGCCTGGCGTGATTCTCGGGCGACGTGATGATGGCCATAAGCTGCGGCCGGCCCTCGGCGGTTTTCCCGATCTCCTGCACCACCAGCCGGTCGGACTCGGCGTCGAGCTTGCGCCAGTAGTCCGCCAGCTGGGTGTAGGTGGCCAGGAAGTAATCGTCGCCGATGTTGTAGCCGAGCTGCTCTTTGGGGGTGGTGATGCGGGTCTGGGCCGCGGCGGGAACCGCGAGAACGACCGCCGCCACGAGGGCCAGCCCCGTGACGCGGGCGCGACTGATGAGAACCATCGGTACCCCTCCTTTCAAAGAAGGTCCGGTTCGGGGAGGGGTTCACTAGCATATGCGCTGGTACCGCGCTGCGCCAGCAGCGCGCGTTGCGCTGGCGGCACCCGGCGCGCATAATCGCCCGGTCCTGGCTTCCGAGAAGCGCCATGCGTTGGACGCTCTGGGTCCCTCTTCTGGCGTCGGTCGCTCCGGCGGCTCTGGCGCAGCAGTCCCAAACGGGGCTCGGCTGGTCCGCCCTGCCGGCGCTGAACTACGACTCCGATGAGGGGTTCGGGTACGGCGTCACCGGCGGCCTCTATCAGTACGGCGACGGGAGCCGGACCCCGTACCTCTGGGCCTTCGAGCCGCTGGTGTTCTTCACCACGCACGGGCGGCGCAAGATCTCCCTCTTCTACGACGCCCCACACCAATTCGGCGCCGGCGTGCGGCTCACGGCGCGCGCGTACGCGGATCGGGATTGCTGTCAGCCGTACTATGGGCTGGGTAACGCGACGACGTACGTAGACACGCTGGGAGCTCGGCCGTCGCTGCCGAGCTACTACACCTATAGGCGGACGCGCCTCTCCGCGGACGTATTCCTCCAGTGGCGCTTGCTGCCCGGCGCGCGGGTGCTCACCGGCGTCGCGTTGAACCGCAACACCACGGCCGCCAGGGATCCCGACACCCGGTTCGGCCGGGACCTGGCCAACGGGACCATCCCGGCCGGCGAGAACGGCTCCACCTCACTGGGGCCCAAGCTGGGTGTCATCTACGACACGCGCGACTCGGAGCGGGACCCCCGGCGGGGCGGGTGGGTCGAAGGGCTGGTATGGCAGGGCATGGTGCTGCCCGGGGGCGACGATTTCACTCGGTGGACCGGCACGGTGCGCGGCTACCTGAGTCCCTATCCATCGCTGACCTTCGCGGCCCGCGTCTTCGGCGAGCACGTCCCGGGCTCGATGCCCATCGCCATGCTCACCGACGTCGGCTCGTCCTTCCAGGATTTCACCGGGATCGGTGGCGCGGAGTCGGTGCGCGGGGTACTGCGTCTACGGTTTCTGGGGCGGACCCGGATGCTCGGCAACCTCGAGGCTCGTTGGCGGGGCCCGCGCTTTCGGTTCCTGCGCGCGCCGTGGCGGCTCGGGGCGGTGGGCTTCGTGGACGCGGGGCGCGTGTGGGACGATCGAGGGGCGGGCGACGGCGCGGCCGGATTCCACTGGGGGAAGGGCGCGGGTCTCCGCGTGGCCTGGGGCCAGTCGTTCATCATCGCGGCGGATTTCGGCCACGGGCGCGAGGCCGGGCTGCAGACCTACCTTAAGCTAGGTCACATGTTCTAGGAGGTAGACCGCCCACAACCCCTCCCCAAACAGATTACCGCAGAGGGCGCAGAGGAGAACAGAGAGGGCGGAGAGCGTTCCTTGTGAAACCCACTCCAGTTCTTCCTCTGCGTTCTCTCTTTTTTCTCTCCGCGCCCTCTGCGGTAATCCGTTGCTCGCGGTGGCTAGAATCGGTAGTTGAACGACGCCAGCGGCACCGGGCCGCGGCTCCCGCCCAACACCTGCGCTGCGGCGAGCGGGTTCACTGAGAACTGCAGGTTCGACCCCAGCGTGGCGCCGCGGGCCTGCCGGGCCATCGCCGGATACAACGCCGCGAACCCTGCGCCGGCGCCGAGGGCGCTCGCCGTCAGGTACAGCTCGCTGTGGTCGTTCGGATCCCGGTAGGGCTCCCCGGGATTGTACGGCCTGTCGGGGGTGGCGACATAGGCGAGCCCCAGCCCCAGGAGGCCGCCCGCCAGCGGGGCCAACGTGAGGAACGTTCCCTGTGCGGTGGTGAAGTTTCGCCTCGTCACCAGGGCGCGACCCAGGACCGCGCCCGCTGCGGCGCCGATGAGGCCGCCCGCGGAGTGCGGGGAGGAGAACTCGTCCTCATAGTAGGAGGAAGATTGCGTGGCGCCGGAGACTGGGTCCGTGAAAGTCTGGGTAATGAGCCGCGGCCGGTGAATGATATCGCCCACGGCCAGCCCGGTCAGGGCTCCGATGGCGGTGACGTTGCGGAAGATGCTGGCGTCTCCCCGGGTCCACTCTTCAGTGCTGCCCAGCAGGTACCCGCCCGCCAGTCCGAGACCAGCGCCTGACAGCATCACGGCGGACTGGAGTGTCCGGTCCGCAACCTCGTAGGTGTAGGTTCCCGAGAACGGGTCGCGCACCGTGACTGACTTGGAGCGCTCGTCCAACTTGAGCAAGTCGGCGACCGCAAAACCGACCCCCAGCCCGATGTCTCCTCCCGCGCCGGTCAGCTCGGCGCGCCCCGGCGTCATGGCCAGCGAGCGGGCGGCTACGCCTCCGGCCACGGCCTCGCCGGCACCCAGGACGACGGTCCAAGCGAACTTGGTCTTGTCCTTTTCCGCATCGCCCAGCTCCGACCCCAACAGCCCGTGGATCGGGCCGCGGGTCGCTCCCCACAGCGCCATGGTGGCGACGGCTTCGGGGACGGCGTGGGCCCGGGTGGCCAGGAACGGCACGAAGAAACTCCCCGCCGCCGTCAGCATGTACAGGGCCACCGCCGTTTGGTCGTCCCGGGGGTCGAACGCCGCCGCGGTGGCCCACCCGTAGTAGCCGAGCCCCAGCACCATGGACCCCACCAAGAGCTTGACGCGCCCGGTCTGGTCGAGCACCGCAGTGGGGGCTCGGGCAGTGACCCGCGCCGTCAGGTCGCGCCGGAACGCCGCGGCGTCGGTGGCGGAAAGGGGTCGGCGGTCTCGCCGGAGCTGGTCGCCCCGGCCGGAGGTGACTTCCAACAAGAAGGTCCCGTCCGGAAGCTGGAACAGCCGGGCCTCGCGGAACGCTTCGACCTCGCCGAACATCCCCAGGCGGCGCGCCAGCTCGGCGGTGATCACCTGGATCCGGCCGGCATCGTCCACCGGCACCTGGGTCTCCTGAGCCCGCAGCCCGCCGCCGAGTGCGAGCATTGCGGGCACCGCCAGCCACCGTGTTACGCGCATCCGCTCACCTCCGGGTACCACCGTGCTGCCTGGGTTCGTACGCTACCAGTTTCGTACGCCACCAATATGGAGCGACCGGGTCAAGCCAGCATCAAGAGGCGCCGGCCGCGGGGAGCCTCAGCCGCCGCCCACGATGCCGAGCGGCAGTCGCTCGCGCCAGCGGCCGCGCGTGAAGTCCGGGCACTCCTGCGGCGCGGAGCCCGCCGCGATCGACCGCTCGCTGAGCTGGGAGACCGCGCTCCAGGCCGCCCCGTCATACACGTCCATGTCCGTTGGCGTGCCGCTTCTGAGGCATTCGATCAGCCGATAGTCCTCGATGTAGTCCATCCCGCCGTGGCCGGCGCCGCGAGACTGCTCCTCGAGCTTCCGCCAGACCGGATGCTCGTAGCGATCGCGGTAGGCGGCGAGGTCCTCCCAGCGATCTGCGGGACTGCGACCTTCGAGGTAGACCTTTTCCTCGGGGTACTTCCGCACCACGCCCCTGGTGCCCTGGACCAGCAGGTTCCGGCTGTAGGGCCGCGGAGAATCGGTGTCGTGGGTGACCACGATGGTCGGGCCGGCCGCGGTGTGGATGAGCGTCGTGACCACGTCACCCAGGGCGTACCGCTGGGCCGCCTCCGGGCTGTCGGGGCCGATGTGCTCGGCGGCCCACAGATTGAGGCCGCGGGACTGCGACGCCATTGACACCAGCGTCGTGAACCGGTTCCCCCGGTTCACGTTCAGGCACTGCGCCACGGGGCCGAGGCCGTGCGTAGGATAGAGGTCGCCGTTCCGCGAGATCGAGTGCCTGATCCGCCAGCGTCCCTCGTAGAAATCGGTGAGCTTGAGTTCCCGGAGATCGTGCAGGTAGCCGCACTCGGCGTGGATGAGGTCGCCGAACGCCCCCTGCCGGACCATGTGGAGGATCATCATCTCCGTCCGGTCGTAGCAGCAGTTTTCCATCATGACGCAGTGGCGGCCGGTCTGCTCGCTCAACTCGACCAGCTCCCAGCACTGGTCGATGGTCACGGCCATGGGGACCTCGGTCGCGGCGTGCTTACCCGCCCGCAGGGCCGCGGCACAGATGGGGGCGTGCCACTCCCATGGGGTTGCCGTGAATACCAGGTCGAGATCGTCCCGCTCGCACAGGCGGCGGAAATCCTCCGGGCCTCTGGCGTAGGCCGCCGGCTCCGGCTGGCCGGCCGCGATGACCTTCTGCTGTATCGCGGCGACCTTCTCGGGCACGATGTCGCAGATGGCCCGCACCTCGACGCCGGCGATCTTGAGGAAGTTCTCGACGTGACTGGAGCCCTGGTGCCCCACGCCGACAAATCCCATCCGCACCACGTCGAGCGGCTTGGGGTGGGCGGGGGTGTTTGCCCGTTGCACCGGAAGGCCCGCTGTTGCCACGCCGATGCCGAAACTGCCGGCCGTTGCGGTCTTGATGAACTCGCGGCGGTCGTAGGTGCGACCCATGATCCACGCTCCGCGCCTGAGGGTGAGTGTCGAGCGCCAATCTGCCATCGCCGACCTGCGATCGACAATCTGCCATTACCTGGTTTCTGGCCGCCAGTCTTGCCCGCCCGGCCGGTCGCACGAGAGCTTACGGAGCCCATGGAACGCCCGGACCAGCTGCAATCCGCCTTCACCACCGCCTTCGGCGGGGCGGTTGCCACGCGGCTGGCGCGGGCGCCGGGCCGGGTGAATCTGATCGGCGAGCACGTGGATTACTGTGGCCTCGCCGTCTTTCCCATGGCGATCCAGCGCGAAGTGCGAGTCCGGTTCCGGCCGCGGGCGGACGGTATGGTGCGCGTGGTGAACGCCGGCAAGTTCGAGCGGAGGGAATTCCCGTTGGAGCGCGAGCCGCCTCCGTACGTCCTGGGCGACTGGGGGAACTACCTCAAGGCCGCGGCACGGGGGTTGGTAGGCCACTACGGCATCTCGCGGGGCATGGACGCGCTGATCTGGTCCGACCTGCCGATCGCCGCCGGCCTCTCGTCGTCGTCGGCGCTGGTGGTGGCCGCGGCGCTGGCCTTGCTCGACGCGAACGGGATCGCGATCGATCGGCCGGCGCTGATGGCGCTCCTGCCGACCGCGGAGCGCTACGTCGGGACGCAGGGCGGGGGGATGGATCAGGCCATCAGCCTGGGCGCCCGTCCGGGGACGGCCGCGCGCATTGACTTCCATCCGGTGCGGGTCACGCCCGTGCCGGTGCCGGGCTCCTGGCGCTTTGTCGTGGCGTCGAGTCTGGCACCAGCCGAGAAGTCGGGACCGGCGCAGCTGGCCTACAACCTGCGGACCCGCGAGTGCGCCGCGGCGCTGGAACGCGTGACCGGCGCGCTGGGCGGGCCGCACGCCGTGTCATACGCGGACCTGGTGAGCCGGATCGAGGCGGAGGACCTCCTCCGGGTCGCCCCCACCGTGCTCGACGCCGTGTTGCTGCGGCGCTTCCGCCACGTGGTCTCCGAGGGAGCGCGCGTGCACCGCGCCCAGGAGGCCATGGAGCAGGCGGACATGGCGTCGTTCGGCGCGCTGATGAACGCCTCGCAGGAGAGCCTGCGGAGCGACTACGAGGTGAGCACGGACGCTCTGGATGAGCTGGTGGGCATCGCCCGGCGGGCCGGGGCGGTGGGGGCTCGACTCACGGGCGCAGGGTTCGGCGGCTGCATCATAGCGCTGTGCGATCGGCAAACCGTGGAGTTCGTGTTGTCTGCCCTCGCCGGCGATTACTACCGTCCGCGAGGCGTCTCGGAAGGCATCGACGCTTGCGCGTTTGTGGCCGAGCCTGCGGGCGCGGCGTCGGTCGGGCCGATCACGTGAACCCCACGCGGGGGAGCGCTCGGAACAGGCCCCACGCCGCTGCGGCCCCCGCCCCCAGGCACACGAGTCCGGGAAGCGCCCGGCCGTAGATCAGGTACCCGGTCCCGAACAGCGCGAGATAGATCGCCGCGACGCCGAGGAACCAGCAGAGGAAGGCGGCCGTTACGCTGTCCTCGCCCTCCGGAGCGCGGGTGGTCACCGCCGAGCGCCAGCCGGCGCCGTGCGGCCGAATCCGGTCGTAGAACGCCTGGAGCGTGGCGCGATCGGTGGGCGCGGTCAGGAAGGTGACCACCAGCCATCCCGCGGTCGTGATGGCCACACCCAGCACCAGCTGGACGGATGGCGTGAGCGGGGGCAGACCGAGCACCTGCACATGGACGAACTGGAGGTACAGCGCGACCGCGAAGGAGATGGCCATCGCGGAGATCTCGGTCCACGCGTTGATCCGCCACCAGAACCACCGCAGCAGGAAAATGAGCCCGGTTCCCGCTCCCACCTGGAGCATGATCTGGAACGCCTGGAACGCGTTCTGAAGCCACAGGGAGAGCGCTGCCGCCAGGATGATGAGCCCCACCGTCGTCGCGCGGCCCACGGCCACGTAGTGCCGCTCGCTCCGGTCCGGTGCCACGAACCGCCGGTACACGTCCTCCACCACGTACGACGCGCCCCAATTGAGATGGGTGCTGATGGTGGACATGTACGCGGCGGCCAGCGAGGCCACCATCAGCCCGAGCAGGCCGTGTGGCAGGAACACCAGCATGGCCGGGTAGCCCAGGTCGTTGCGCACGATGGCAGGATCGAGATGGGGGAAGCGGAGCGTGATGGCGTCCAGGCTGGGGTAGACCACCAGGGAGCACAGCGCGACGATGATCCACGGCCACGGACGGAGCGCATAGTGCAGCACGTTGAACAGCAGGGTGGTGCGCATGGCGTCCCGCTCGGTGCGCGCGGCCAGCATCCGTTGCGCCACGTATCCGCCGCCGCCGGGCTCGGCGCCAGGGTACCAGGTGCTCCACCACTGCACCGCCAGCGGAATCACCAAGACGGCGGCCGCCGTGTTCCAGTCGCTGAAGTCCGGCAGCAGCGCGAGCTTGCCGGTGACACCGGGATGTGCCATCAGACCTGAGAGTCCGCCCACCTGGGGCAGCCGGAGTGCCACGACGGCCGCCGCGACCGAGCCCACCATGGCCAGGGCGAACTGCACGAAGTCCGTCAGCACCACGCCCCACAGCCCCGCGCTGGCCGCGTACAGCACCGTGACGGCGCTCCCCGCGATCACCGCGGTGTACCGGTCCCACCCCAGCAGCACCCCGGCGATCTTGGTGGCCGCCAGGTTGACGGACGCCATGATCATCACGTTGAAGAACACGCCCAGGTAGATGGCGCGGAAGCCGCGGAGGAACGCGGCGGGGCGCCCTGAATAGCGCAGCTCGTAGAAGGCGATGTCGGTGAGCGCCGCGGAGCGCCGCCACAGCTTGGCGTAGAAGAACACGGTGCACAGGCCGGTGACGGCGAACGCCCACCACACCCAGTTCTGGCTCACGCCGCCCGAGCGGACCAGGTCGGTGACCAGGTTCGGCGTGTCCGTGGAGAAGGTGGTCGCCACCAGGGAGACGCCCAGCAGCCACCACGGGAGCTTGCGGCCGGAGAGGAAGAACTCCTGCCTCCCTGCGCCGGCCCGGCGCGCGACCATCAGGCCGACGGCGATGCTCATCAGGCCGTACAGCCCGAGCACGGCCCAATCGAAGGCGTTCAGTTCCATGGATGGCTCATAGGTTGCGGAATCCGGTTCGAAGGTCCGATGGGTACGCCCCCTGAGCGACCAGCTCGCCGATGGCCCGTCGCACCGGCTCGGCATCCGCGGCGACGGTCATGCCGAACCAACGGCTCTCCGCGGGGAGCACGCGGACCCGGGCCTCACCGGTGCCCACCTGCTCGCCCAGCGCCTCGCTGAGCAGGAACTCACGCCCGGGGTCGGCTCCGTGCGCCGCGAGAAACCGCTGGAACTGCCGCTCGAGCACCGGCAACACGGCTGGCGTGAACCCCCACAGGTTCATCGATACGCGCTCACGTCCGTGCAGCGACACAGCGTCCCCCGCGAGGCTGGTTCCTGCGATGCCGTCCCGTCGGCGCGCGATCTCACGGACCTCGGCGAGGCTCACAAGATATCCGTTCGCGTCCGGTTCCACGATGGCGCGTGAGACGGCGCCGTGGGGTGACAGCGTGGCATCGAGCCGGTAGGCGACCAGGACGTGCTCGGCGGTCGCCGGGTCGCGCGACGCGAGCAGCTCGCCTACCTGCCGGTAGGCGTCCGCGCCATAGCAGTCGTCCGCGTTGCACACCGCGAACGACCCGCGTACGGCGGGGCCGGCAGCGAGCACGGCGTGCCCCGTGCCCCACGGCGTGCGTCGCTCGACCGGTTTCCCGTGGCTGGTCGCGATCTCCCGAGTCTGGTGCACCCAGCGCACCGGAAAGCGCTCTCCGACCACCTCGGCGGCGTGGCGGCGGAACTCGGCCTCGGTCTCCGGTCGAATGATCAGGATCGCGTCGCCGAAGCCGGCCCGCGCCGCGTCGAACAGCGCGTAGTCGAGCAGCGCTTCGCCGGACGGCCCCACCGGGACCAGTTGTTTGGGTGAGCCGAACCTGGTGCTGAGGCCGGCGGCGAGGATCACGAGCGTGGGTGCGGGTGGCATGCGCTGCCGCGTTGTTTGGCGCGTTTGGCCGCCGCCGTCAAGGGCAGGCGGGCGCGGGGCGGGCACCGGGAGGGTCGCATACGCCACGAGCTTTTCAGGCCGCCGACCCTTGCCTGGCGTATATGAAAGTGATATACGTACAACGTGGCGCTGCTTCCGGAGTTCTTCGAAGGCCTCACCGGTTTTCAGTGGGATGCGGGGAACGCCGAGAAGAGCTGGGCCCGGCACGAGGTATCGCAGGCCGAGTGCGAGCAGGTGTTTCTCAATCGGCCGGTGCTCCTTGCCGGGGATGTGCGCCATTCGGGGCCGGAGGCCAGGTATTTCGCCCTGGGGTTCACGGACCCGGGGCGATACCTCAGCGTGGTCTTCACGGTGCGGGCATCGCTGATCAGGGTGATTTCGGCTCGGGCCATGAGCCGGCGGGAGCGACGACCTTATGAGCAGGCCCAGGAAGCCTCGGACTAAAGCCCTCAAGCCCATCCCCCGGTTCGAGACGGAAGTGGAGGAGCGGGAGTTTTGGGCGACGCACGATACGGCGGAGTACGTGGACTGGCGCCAGGCGAGGTGGGCCACGTTTCCCAACCTCAAGCCCTCCACGGAGACCATCTCATTGCGTCTGCCGGGGCCACTGCTGGCGGATCTCAAGGCCCTGGCGAACAAGCGGGACGTGCCCTACCAGTCGCTGCTCAAGATGTTTGTGGCCGAGCGGGTGGCGCGGGAGTGGGCCAGCGCGGGGGCGGGCGTGGCGGAGCCCGCGCCCCGGGCGTATCAGGGCGCCCGGAAGCGCCGGGCGCCGAAACGCGCCTGACGGTCAAATGTCCCCAAAACGCCCTATCGGTGTCCCCAAACCGCCCTATCCAGGTGCCGTGCGGCCGGTAGAATAGCCCTATGGAGAGCCTGCCCCCTCCGCCCCCCTCGCAGGGGATCGGCCGCATCGTCGCGTACAACACCATCATGGTGATCGTGGCGGCGGTGGCGTTTGGCTGGCTGCTCCTGTCGCTCCCCGCGGCGGAGACCAGCATGCCACAGAGCACGGCGGACGACCTGCTGCTGCGCGTCCTCTTCGCCCGCACCACGGGGGTGATGTTCGTGGCCGGGGTGATCGGCGGGTGCCTGTACAACTTCCGCGGGCTCTCCAAGCACTCCGCCTCGGGGGACTATCACGGCAACTACGATCTCTCGTACTACCTGCGCCCGGTGGCCGGTGGGATCAGCGGGCTCATCGTCTTCTTCCTGTTGATGGGCGGGGCGATGACCCTGAACATCGGCGCGCAAGCCGGCAACCTGTCGTGGGCCACGCTGCTGGGCCGGATGCCGTACATCGCGTTTTCACTGCTCGCGGGCTATGGGTCGCACGAGTTCATGATGAAGCTCAAGGACCTGGCGGACTCGTTGTTTGCGTTGAAGGACAAGGAGGAGTGAGTGAGGCCTGATCCCACCGTCCGCCAACTCACACCGGTTGAGGACGCCGGGAGCCCCGAGTACCCGGCGGAGCTGCGGGACCGCGAGCGGGCCAAGGCCCGGCCCGAGCGACGCTGGAAGGTGGGCGTGGCCTGCTCCGGCGGCGGCATCCGGAGCGCCACCTTCTGCCTGGGCTTCTTCCAGGGCCTGGCGCAGCATGGCTTGCTGCGCCACGTGGATTATCTCTCAACCGTCTCCGGAGGCGGCTACTTCGGCTCGTTCCTGGGCAGGCTCTTCTGCCGCGATAGCGCGAGCCAGCGCCCGGAGGACGTGCTCAAGGACTCCCAGTCCCCGCCCATCCGGTTCCTGCGCGAGAACGGGCGATACCTGGCGCCCAGCGGCGTGGGCGACCTGCTCCGGGGCGCCGCGACGGCCCTGCGGAACTGGGTCGCGGTGCACGTGGTCATGATGGTCTCGTGCCTGTTCGCGCTCTGCGTGTTCGAGCTGATCGCCTATTACACGCTCCGGTTTACGCCCGGCGAAGTGCTGCGGGTGTTCGCGCCTCAGGGTATGTGGGTGAGTCCCATCCTGGTGGCGGTGGCCGCGGCGTTCCTGGTGGCGGCGATCACGCTGGGCTGGGCCTACTGGCTGGTGCCGGAGGCCGGCGCCGAGGGAGAGGGACTCCGCGGCTGGGGCCGCATTGGCGTGGTGGGCCTGGTGCTGCTGGTGGCCATCTGGATGGTCCGCGCGGAGATGGCTCCCGGGATGGCCTGGGCGGTGGTGGTCACGGCCGGCGGCACGCTGGGCGTGTGCGCGGTCGGGTGGCTGTCGGTGATGATGCGGCGCAGGCAACCGGGCGAGGCCGGCCTGGCCGGGTACGTGGACGCGCTGCGGGCCAGCTACACCCAGTGGCTGACGCACGCGCTGGTGGTGCTGGGTGTGCTGGTGGGTATCGGCGCGGTGGACGCGGTGGGGATGTTCCTGGTGCTCGGGCCCGCCGTCAGGATCCCCGAGGTGTACGCCGCCGCCGCCGCTGTGGCGGGCGCCATTCGGCCGCTGCTCCAACGGTTCATGCGGCAGAGCGGGAAGTCGGTGCGTCTGTCGTACGGGGTGCTGGCGGGGGCGGTCGCGTTCCTGCTGCTGTTCGCCATCCTAGGCGTGCTGGCCACGGTGCCGCACTATCTGGCCTGGCTCCCGCGCCTGGATGACGTCACCTCGCCGCCCCCCTGGCCGCTGGTGATCGCGCGCCAGCTCGACCTCACGTGGTTGGCGTGGGTGACGGTGGGGCTGGGTTTCCTGGCGCTGGCGATGGGCCGGATGCTGGTCTTCGTGAACCGCTCCTCGCTCTACGCCACCTACGAGGCGCACCTGCGGCGGGCCTACCATGGCGCGTCCAACCCCAGGCGGCTGGGGAGCCAGGACGGCCCGGTGCCGTTGGCGCAGAGCCATCCGGACGATGGGCTGCCGATGGCGCAGTACCACCCCGAGCAATTCGGCGGGCCGGTGCATCTCATCAACGCCACGGTGAACGAGACCATTGACGGGCGCTCGCAGGTGGAGCAGCGGGATCGGAAAGGCATGACCATCGCGGTAGGCCCCGGCGGCGTGAGCGTGGGGCTGCGGCATCACGCGGTGTGGGACCCGGTGCAACGGCAGGCGCGCTGGAGCCGCGCGGTCCGGTGGATGATGGCGCCGCTGGCGCCGTCCAAGCCCGGGCGCTTCCAGGTATTCCCGACGCCGGCCGTGCCCGAGCAGCTGGAGCTGAGCCAGTGGGTGGCGATCTCGGGCGCCGCCTTCAGCACGGGGTTGGGATCTCGGACCTCGTTTGGGCTGAGCGTGCTGGCGGGGTTGGCCAACGTGCGGCTGGGTTATTGGTGGGACAGCGGGATCGCTCCGCAGGATCGGGCAGGGCGATCGCGCCGGCGCTTCACCGCTTGGCTGGGGTTCACGCTGCGCCAGCTCCTGCCGGTGCAGGGGTTTCTGCTGGATGAGTGGCTGGCGCGGTTCCACGGCGTGGCGCTGGAGCCGTGGTACTTGACCGACGGCGGCCACTTCGAGAACACGGCGGTGTACGAGCTGATCCGGCGGCGGTTGCCGTTCATGGTGGCATGCGACTGCGGCGCGGACCCGGAGTACGGCTTCGAGGACCTGGGCAACCTGGTGCGGAAGGCGCGAGTGGATTACGGGGCGGAGATTCGGTTCCTGGATGGCCCGAGGTTGGACGCGTTGCAGCTGGCCCCCGAGCTGCGCCAGGTGATCGGGACGCTGGAGGATCTCAAGGGGCCGCCCGATTCCGATGGCGGCGCTGGCACGCTGGCCCGGGCTCACGCAGCGCTGGCGGAGGTGCAGTACGCCGGAGCGGGCCGAGGGTTGCTGCTGGTGATCAAGCCGAACTTGCAGGGTGATGAGCCGGTGGACGTGATCCAATACCAGGCGGACCACCCGGCGTTTCCCCAGGAAACCACGCTGGATCAGTTCTTCGACGAAGCGCAGTGGGAGAGCTACCGGTGCCTGGGCGAGCACATCGCGTCGAAGGTGTTCCAGCGAGGTGGGGTGGGGACGTGGAGTCCGGCGGGGCAGATGGCCGGGGAGGTGGTGGGGTAGTCATGAGGCCCACGGCGCAGTGGGCGATCGGTGCGGGCGTTGGGGCGCTCCTCTTGTTTCTCGTTTTCTGTGGCGTGCTCTGGTCGGCGGGGTTGTTCGACTTCACGGGGACGGATCCCAGCGCCAAGGTCGTCGCTGCGTCTATCGCCGTTGTCGGGGGCTTCTTCGGGTCCATCCTGGCGTTTGCCGGAGCCTTGCTGACGTACTCGATCCAGCAGAGGGCCGAGAAGCGGCAGGGGTTGGAGGCAGTCATTCGAGCGGTGGGTCTTCTTACGACCCCGTCCGGGGCGCCCGTGTCGGCCACCCAGCGAGCGGGTGTTCTGTTTGCGCTCGAGAGCTTGGAGATGCTCCCGCTGGCGCTGACCATGCTGCGTCAAATGCTGGCGACAGACGAGATAGACCGGACCACGGCAGTGCAGATCCTGGACCGGGGTCTCTGTTCGGGGGAGGACGACGTCGCGGTCGAGTCGGCAACCCTCCTCCACGAGGCAGCTCCCAAGCTGGTCGCTGCTGGCGGCTACGTGTTCCCCCAGTGCGCGGATCTCGACTGGCCGACTCGACTGCCGGAGCGGGCGCGTGAGATGATTGCGCTGGCCCGGATGAGACTCACCCTGTCTCTACCGCGGCGACAGTGGCAAGTCGGGGACCTGTTTTCGCACACCGCTGGTCTCATTGCGGCTTGGCGTTCGGAGAAGTCAGAGAGGATCAAGCGGGATGTTGGGCTCTTTCTCAAGGGCCTGCTGACGATCTATGAGGATGGCGGAATCCTCTACCCGCCGGCCGGCCCGGTCCGGGTTGACGAAGTCCGGAGAGAGCTGGCGGCGGTCAGCGACCCCAATGCCAAGCCCACGGCGTTGGGCAGGCCGCTGATTGAAGGCCTGAAGGAATGGCTTGAGGCGCCGCGCGCCTGATTGACAGTCGGCTTCAACAAACATCCCCGTTGACACCCCTCACCCCCCGCACCACCTTCGCCCGGTTGTCTGCACTGCTTGAGCGTCGCCTACGCCTTGAGGAGCATCGTATGAGGATGCACCGCCTGTCCCTCCGATCCACACTCGGCCTGCTCGCACTCGCAGTCATCGGTTTGGCCCTCGCCACCCCGGCGCGACTCGCCCAGGCCCAACAACTCACCTCCCCCGAGCAATTCTTCGGCTTCCAGATGGGAGCCGACCGCAAGCTCGCCCGCTGGGACAAGCTGGTGGAGTACTACAACCTGCTGGATCGCCAGAGCGACCGGATGCAGGTGGTGAACCTGGGGCCCACCACCATGGGCAACCCCTTCCTGGTGCTGTTCGTCTCGTCGCCCGCCAACCTCGCCCGCCTCGAAGAGCTCCGGCAGATGAACGCCAAGCTGGCCGACCCGCGTGGCGTCCCCGAGGACGAGATCCGGCGCATCGTGGCCAACGGCAAAGCCGTGGTGGTGCAGTCGTTCGGGCTGCACTCGTCCGAAGTGGCCGCCAGCCAGACCGCGGCCGAGCTGATGTACGACCTGCTCCGCCGCACGGACGACGAGACTCAGCGCATCATGGACAACGTGATCGCCATCATGATCCCGTGCTTCAATCCCGACGGCGAGATCCTGGTCACCGACTGGTACCACAAGTACGTGGGCACCGAGTACGAGGGCGTGGGCCTCAACGTGCTCTACCACAAGTACGTGGGCCACGACAACAACCGCGACGCCTTCATGACCAACATGGTGGAGTCCCAGTACGCGGCCAAGATCCTGTTCCGCGACTGGATTCCCCAGGCCTACATCGACCACCACCAGATGGGCCCCTACGGCGCCCGCATCTACGTGCCGCCCTACGCCGAGCCCATTCGCCCCGAGGGCGACCCGCTGGTGTGGCGCGAGATGAGCTGGTGGGGCGCGCACATCGCGTATAAGGAGGAAGAGGCCGGCCTGAACGGCGTGGTGAACGCCGCCATCTACTCCGGCTGGGGACACTTCGGATTCCACTGGATCACGCCGTTTCACAACATCGCCGGGATGTTGACCGAGTCGGCCAGTGCCCGATTGGCCACGCCGCTCTACTTGCACCCCGACCAGGTCCAGGGCGGAGCGCGGGGCCTCCCCGAATACGAGGCGCAGACCACGTTCCCCAACCCCTGGCCCGGCGGCTGGTGGCGGGTGCGCGACATCGTGGAGCGGCAGAAAGTCGCCGCCTGGGCCGCCGTGGATCTTGCGGCGCGGAATCGCGAGACGGTTCTCTGGAACGCCTATCTCAAAGCGCAACGGCAGACCGAGCGCGGCGCGGCGGGGACGATCGCCGGGACCGTGGCCTACATCATTCCCGCCGAGCAGCACGATCCGCTCACGGCCACCAAGCTGGTCAACAAACTCCTGGTGCAGGGCATCGAGGTGCAGCGCGCCTCGGCCGAGTTCACCCACGAGGGGAAGGTGTATGACACCGGCTCGTTCGTGGTCTCGATGGCGCAGCCCAAGACCGGCGTGATCCGGTATCTCTTGGGCCGCACGTTTTATCCGGACAACAGTTACACTCGCGACAAGAACGACAATCCCATTCGTCCCTATGACATGTCGGCCGACGTGATGGCCGAGTTCATGGGCGTGCGGGTAGAAGCGGCAGAGGCGGCCGTGGCGGCAGAAGCGGCAGGACTTGCGAAAGTCGGGTCAGAGATCGTGCTGGCGGGCCGGGTCTCCAAGGGCGCCAACGGGTACGTGATTGACGGGCGACTCAATGACGCGTTCCGCGCCGTGAACCTGCTGTGGGACAAGAGCGTGAGGGTCCGACGCGTGAGCCGGACGACGGCGGGCGTGCGTCCCGGGGACTTCGTGGTGAGCAGCGCTCCCGACGCGGTGGTGCAGGACGTGGCGCGACAAACCGGCGTGGACTTTGGCGCGCTCGCGACCGACGTCACCGCGCAGAGCTACGAGGTGCGCCGGCTCAGGATCGGCATGTACCAGCGCTACTACGGCGGCAACATGGACGAAGGGTGGACCCGCTGGGTGCTGGAGCAGTGGGGCTTCCCGTACAGGTCGCTGTTCGACGCCGAGATCAAGGCCGGGAACCTCGCGGCCAAGTACGACGTCATCATCTTGCCGGACGACAACGTGCGGATGATCACGGGGGAGCGCGCGCCCCCGGGCGCCGGCGGGGGCGGGGGCGGGTTCGGCGGACAGCAGCCCGAGCCGCCACCGGAGTTCCGGAGCGGTATCGGCGCCGAGGGTGTTGCGGGGCTTAAAGCTTTCGTCCAGAGCGGCGGGACGCTGGTCACCTTCGCCGAGGCCGGCGACTTCGCCATCCAGAAGCTCGAGGTGCCGATTCGCAACGCGGTGGCGAACCTGCCGACCAAGGAGTTCTGGACCCCCGGCTCCACGCTTCGGATCAACATGGATAACGCCAATCCGCTGGCGTTCGGCATGCCACAGCAGGCGCTGGCGACGTTCCTCCAGGGCAACCATGCCTACGAGGTCATCCCCACGGCCACCAACGAGAAGGTCGAACGGATCGCCACGTTCGTGGACCGGGACATTCTCCAGAGCGGTTGGCTGCTGGGAGAGGACCGGATCGCCAAGAAGGCGGCCGTGGTCGCGGTGCAGCAGGGCCAGGGCAAGGTGGTGATGATCGGCTTCCGGGCGCAGCACCGGGCCCAGACGCACGGCACGTTCAAGCTGGTGTTCAACGCGCTGGTGAGCGGGCCGGAGGCGCGCGCGGCCGCAGCAGCGGGGGCGACGCAGGGCGCCCGCTAGCGAACCGCGAGTGTTCATCGGTCACCTAGCGCTTGGGTTCGCCGCCAAGCGCGCCGCGCCGCAGGTGTCGCTCGGCACGCTCTTCGTGGCGGTGCAGCTGGTGGACATGATCTGGCCCATTTTCGTCCTGCTGGGGCTGGAGCACGTTCGGATTGACCCGGGGAACACCCGGCTTACGCCGCTCGATTTCTACGACTACCCCTGGACCCACAGCCTGCTGGCGGCCGTGGTCTGGGGGACGTTGTTTGCGGGCGTTTGGTACCTCAGGAAACGGCAGCTGCCCACGGCGTTACTGCTCGCCGGCCTGGTAGCGAGCCACTGGGTGCTCGACTGGATCACTCACCGCCCGGACCTGCCGCTGTACCCCGGTGGTGGCCCCAAGGTGGGACTCGGCCTCTGGAATTCGGTCGCCGGCACGGTAGTGGTGGAAGGCGCGTTGTTCGCCGGCGGTGTCGCGCTCTACCTCCAAGCTACACGCGCGCTCGACCGAGTCGGCCAGTACGCGCTGGGGGGGCTGATCGGGCTCCTGGTGATCGTCTACATCCTCAACGTCACCTCGCCACCGCCGCCCTCCGTGGAGGCCGTGGCGTGGGTAGGACAGGCGGGCTGGTTGTTGCTGCTCTGGGCCGCGTGGGCGGACCGGCACCGGGCACCGGTCCGCCCGGCGGCCTAGGACCGGGCCCGCGTTATTTCGCCACGCGTCGCGTCATTTCGGTGGCGCGCTCAAGCATCCAACGCTGCACACTTGCATCCGGCCAGCGGCATCGTGCGTCGCCGAGCTGGGTGTGGCGAAACTGGTAGACGCAGGACATCGGCAATGTCCGGGGCGCAAGCCCGTGAGAGTTCGAATCTCTCCATCCGCACCCTGGCTGGGCACTGGACTGTACCAGTGCCCCCGGCTGCCTTGACTCGGCCACGGGCCGAGCAGATATTGCTCTACACATTGCCGATGTCCGGCGTGGTTCTAGCACGCTCTTGAGGGGTCACGGGGTTTCCCGCGGCCCCTCGACGTTTTCCCGCCGAGCCATAGACTAGAGCCCCATGGTCAGTCGACGCGGGTTCCTGGGAACGCTGGGCGGCTGTGCCGCGCACCTCCTCTGGATGTCTGCCGGCGCTGGCGCCGCCCGCCGCTTGTTCGCCGCTCGGCCACTGGGATGCGTGGCTCGCACCGAACTGTGGGCCCGGATCGAAGAGGTAGACCCCGGCGTTTGGGCCGTGGTCTCGACGCCGCTGGCCGGCCCACGCGGCAGCGACTCGTGGCGCACCGTGTGCAATGGCGGGATCATCGCCGGGCGGTCGGACGTCTTGCTGCTGGAGGCCTTCGCTACGCCGGACGGCGCCCGCTGGTTGGCGCAGGCCGCCGAGCAACTGACCGGCCGCCGCCCGAGCTTGGCCCTGGTCACGCATTTCCACGGCGATCACACCACCGGCATTCCCGGCTACGCTACCGACGCGCTGCGCATCTCCGTGCGATCCACCGCGACCACGCGCAACCTGCTTCAGGGCAAGGAGCCGCTCCCGGACGCCGTGATCCCCGAGGCCGAGGCTAGCGAGATCGACCTCGGCGGCCGAGTGGTGAAGGTGACGCCTCGCTCTGGGCATACGCCGAGCGACGTCACGGTGGAGGTGAGCGATCCGCGCGTGGTCTTCTGCGGCGATCTGGTCTGGAACGGGATGTTCCCCAACTACCGCGACGCCACGCCGTCTAAGAAGGCCGCGAGCGTTGGCGCGCTGCTCTCGGCGGGCGACGCGGTGTACGTGCCCGGGCACGGCGGGCTGGCGCGCCGGAGCGACGTCGAGCGCTACCTCACGCTGCTGGACGACGTGGGCGAGAAGGCCCAGGCGGCGATCGCCGCCGGCACTCCGTTGGACCAGGCCGCCGACGCCTACCAGCTGCCGGCCGGGTTCAGGGAATGGGTGATGTTCTCGCCCACGTATTTCCGCGTGGCATTTCAGGCGTGGGGGCGGGAGCTGAGCGGGAAATGATGTGGCTCGCGCCCGCCTTCTCCCTCCTCGCCAACGCCGCCGGCCGGATCTACTACCGGTTGACCATCGCCGGCGAGCGGGTGCCAAGCGATGGGCCGGTGCTGCTGGTCGCGAACCATCCGAACTCGCTCATTGATCCCATCCTGGTCTGCGCCGCGGCGCGGCGCCCGGTGCGGTTCCTGGCCAAGGCGCCCCTGTTCGGCGACCTCAAGACCGGGTGGATGATGCGTGCCGTCGGCGCCATTCCGGTGTACCGGCGGGTGGACGACCCCACACTCATGGACCGCAACACGGACATGTTCCGTGCGGTCTACGTCTCGCTGGCGCGCGGCGCCGCGGTGGGGATCTTCCCCGAGGGCGAAAGCCACAGCGAGCCGTCCATGGTGGCGCTCAAGACCGGTGCCGCCCGCATCGCGTTCGGGACGCAGGCGGCGCACGGGGTGCGCGTGCCCATCATCCCGGTGGGCCTGGTGTTCCGGCAGAAGGACATCTTCCGTTCCGACGCGCTGGCGGTCGTGGGCTCACCGGTGTCCTGGGACGACTTGGCCGGTCGCGACCTGGACGACGCCGATGCGGTGCGGGCGCTCACGGAGCGCATCGGCGCGGGCCTCCGGCAGGTGACGTTGAATCTGGAACGATGGGAAGATCGGCCGCTGGTGGAGACCGCCGTGGCGATCTGGGAGGCGGAGTGGGGCGCGGGACCCGATCGCGCGGAGCGGATCCAACGGCTCGACGTGACGACCCGCATCCTGGCCGACTTGAGACGCGAGCCGGACGCCCGGTGGGATGCGCTGGTGCGCGATACTCGCGCGCACCGGCGGCGGTTGGTGCGGCTGGGCCTCTCCCCCAAGTGGCTGGGCGCGCGGGCGGATCTCGCGACCGGGCTGCGGTGGACGGTGCGGCGGTACTTCCTGGCGATGCCCCTCGCGCTGGCGCTCGCGGTCTCCGGCTTCCTGCTGTTCGCGCTGCCCTATTGGCTCACCGGTCGGGCGGTGGATCGCCTGCGACTGGACGTGGACGAGCGCTCCAGCTGGAAACTGCTCTTGGGTGGCGCGATCTACGGGGCGTGGGTGGTGGGCCTGGTCGTCGCAGCGGCGGTGCTGGCCGGCGCGCGTGCCGGCGTGCTCACGCTGGTCGCCGCCCCCACGATCGGCATGAGCGGTCTGATGGTTCGCGAGCGCTGGCGCGGTGCGTGGAGTGACGCCCGGCGGTTCTTGCTGCTCCGCTCCCGGCGCGACCTGATTGGCGCCCTCCGGGACCAGCAACGTGCGCTGGCGGAGCGGCTCAAGGCCCTCTACCAGGAGCGATCCATGCCGGCGGGCGTATGAACGACATCAAGCGGAACGACTTCCGGACCATCGCGTCGTGGTGCGTGTTCGACTGGGCCAACTCGGCGTTCACCACGCTGATCGTCACCTTCATCTACGCGTTCTACTTCACGCAGGAGATCGCCCCTGACGAATTGACGGGAACGACGCAGTGGTCCCGCGCCGTGGGCCTCTCGGCGGTCTTCATCGCGATCCTGTCACCCATCCTGGGCGCGGCGGCGGACAAGGGCGGCAAACGGAAGCGCTATCTCGCCGTCACGACGGTGGTAGGTGTCGTCGCCAGCGCGGCGCTCGCGTTCGTCAAACCGGGCATGGCGTACGCCGTCCCGCTGGCCCTGGGGTTGTTCGTCGTCGGGAACGTTGGCTTCGAGCTGGGGATGGTGTTCTACAACTCCTTCCTACCCACCATCGCGTCGCCCGAGCGCATTGGCCGAGTGTCCGGGTACGGCTGGGGCGTTGGGTATGTGGGTGGGCTGGTGTGCATGGTCATCGCGTTGGTGGGATTCGTGCAGCCCGAGACCCCGTGGTTCGGGATGACGCGCGCCGAGGGCTTCAACGTGCGCGCGACCAACGTGTTGGTCGCGGCGTGGTTCGGGCTGTTCAGCCTGCCGCTCTTCCTGTGGGTCAAAGAGCAGCCGGTGCCGGGTGGGCGGTTCGATCTCGGGGGCACGCTCGCCGAGCTCAAGCAAACCGTGCGGCACCTCCGCCGGTACGGCGAGATCGTGAAGTTCCTCATCGCCCACCTGGTCTACAACGACGGGCTGGTGACCGTGTTTGCGTTCGGCGCGGTGTACGCCGGCGGCACCTTCGGGATGCCGCTGTCGGAGGTCATCGTGTTCGGCATCGCGCTCAATGTGGTGGCGGGCCTCGGCGCGCTGGGGTTCGGCGTGGTGGACGACAAGATCGGCGGCAAGCGCACGGTGATGATGACGCTGGTGGCCTTGTCGGCGGCGACGGTCGTGGCGGTGTGGGCGCCCAACAAGACGTGGCTCTGGGTGGCCGGGATTCTCATTGGGATCTTCGGCGGTCCTAATCAAGCGGCCAGCCGCTCCCTGATGGGCCGCTTCGCACCGCGCCGGCACCAGACCGAGTTCTTCGGCTTCTACCAGCTCTCGGGCAAGATCACCTCGTTCCTGGGGCCCATCGCGTTGGGCACCGTGGCCCAGATGATGGGCACGCAGCGCGCCGGCGTGGCCACGGTGATCGCGTTCTTCGTGGTGGGGGGCCTGGTGTTGGCGAGGGTCAACGAAAGACGCGGGATCGAGGCGGCCGCGGCGGCAGACGCCATCTAGCGGAAGAAGAGAAAGCGCTGACGGGACATGGGCGGGGGCGAGTTCACACCTCGCACATCGTCACCGCCTCCGCCAGCGACGCCAGCGGATCGCGCGTCGGCACGAACTCGTGCGCGAGGTACCCCTGGAAACCCAGGTCCGCAATCGCGGTGGCCACGGCTCGGTAGTTCAGCTCCTGGCTCCCGTCCAGCTCATGGCGCCCGGGCACGCCACCCGTATGAAAGTGCGCCATCCACTGGATGTTCTCACGGATGGTGCGGATCACGTCGCCTTCCATGATCTGCATGTGGTAGATGTCATAGAGCAGCTTCACGCGTGCCGAGCCGACGCCCCGCACCACCTCCACCCCGAACGCCGTATGATCTCCTTGGTAGTCCTGGTGGTCCACTTTGCTGTTCAATAGCTCGACGCAGATCGTGACACCGTGCTCTTCCGCCAGCGCCTTGATCCGCGACAGCCCGGAGACGCAGTTGGCGATCCCTTGTGCGTCGCCGACGCCGCGCCGGTTGCCGAACATGGCGATCACGTTAGGGACGCCGGCCGCGGCGGCCTGCGGGATGGTCGCTTCCAGCTCGCCCAGCAGCATGGCGTGGTTGGCCGGATCGTTGAACCCGGTGGCAATGAAGTCGCGCCGCCGGCTGGGATAGCCCATCGAGGGGATCAGCCCCGCGTCCTGAACCACGGGCCATTCGTCCGGCTGAAGGAGGTCGATGGCCACCAGGCCGATCTCCCGGGCTCGCCGGCTGAACTCGGCCAACGGGATCTGGGCGTACGGCCAGCGGGAGACCGACTGCCTGAGCCGCCCCGCGGGACGCATCGCGATCTCGTGCCGGCTCGGCAGGCCCAGCCCGGCCAGCGCGGCGCCGGAAGCGGTCAGAAACGCTCTGCGATCGATCCGCCCGTCCCCCGGCCGCCGTTCCGCCGCCGTCGTATCACAGCTCGTTCCGGTTCATCTGCCTCACGGCGTAGTCACAGGCTCGCGCCGTGAGCGCCATGTAGGTGAGAGAAGGGTTCTGGTTGGCGGACGACGTCATGCACGCCCCGTCGGTCACGAACACGTTCTTCACGTCATGGCACTGATTCCACCCGTTCAGCACGGAGGTCCCGGGGTCGCGGCCCATGCGCGCGGTGCCCATCTCGTGGATGCAGAGCCCCGGTGGGTTCTGGCTGTCATACGTCCGGATCTCCGTCGCTCCGGCCGCCTCTAGAATCTCGGCCGCCGTCTGCTGGATGTCCGCGAGGATCGCCCGCTCGTTGGGGCCCCAGGTGCATTGGATGCGGAGCGCCGGGACCCCCCACTTGTCTCTGAGGGTGGGATGGAGGGACACGAAGTTGTCAGCCCGGGGGAGGCATTCCCCGAAGCCCCCGATCCCGAACCGCCACGGCCCGAGGTCCTGGATCAGGGATTCCTTGAATTCCGCACCCAGGCCGCGCATCCGGGCGCCGCGGCCCCAGCCGGCGCGGGACGCGCTTCCCTGGAATCCGTACCCGCGCAGGAAACCCGGGTGCCGGTCTTTGACGTTCCGGAAGCGAGGGATGTAGATGCCATTGGGCCGGGCACCGAAGTAGCGCTGCGACTCCATCCCCGGGATGGTGCCGTTCGCTCCCGCGCCGAACACGTGGTCCATCAGGTTCAGCCCCAGCTGGCCGCTCGAGTTGCCCACGCCGGTGGGGAAGCGGGACGGCCGGGAGTTGAGCAGAATCCGCGCGCTTTCCAGCGCCGAGGCGCAGAGGAAGATGACTCGCGCGCGGTACTCCAACACCTCCATGGTGGCCGCGTCGATTACCCTCACGCCGGCGGCCCGGTCGCGCCGCTCGTCGTACAGGACGCTCTGGACCACGCTGTTGGGCCGCAGGGTGAGCCGTCCCGTCGCTGTGGCCGCCGGTAGGGTGGAGGCGATGCTGCTGAAATAGGAATGGGTGATGCATCCGCGCTCACAGGGCCCGCAGTAGTGGCAGGCCTCGCGGCCGTTGTGGCGCCGGGTGAGAACGGCAGACCGGCCGATCGTGAGGATGCGCTCGCCCGGCCAGCGCCGGAGCAGCGCCTCTCGCACCACCCGTTCCGCACAGCGCAGCTCCATGGGCGGCAGGAACTGGCCGTCCGGTAGTTGCGGCAACCCCTCAGCCTGTCCGCTCACGCCGATGAACCGCTCCACGTAGTCGTACCACGGCGCGATGTCCGCGTAGCGAATGGGCCAATCGACGCCAATCCCCTCCCTGGCGTTGGCCTCGAAATCCAGGTCGCTCCAACGGTAAACCTGGCGACCCCACATGATCGAACGCCCGCCTACCTGGCGGCCGCGGATCCAGGAGAACGGCTTGTCTGCGTCGAAGTGATAGGGGTTCTCGCGATCGTTCACGAAAAACTTGGATCCCCACTCGTCGCACGCGTAGCACTGCTTCTGGATGGGCTGGTCTCGGTCGATCACCTTCCGATCACCGCGACCCCGGAATGGCAGCTCCCACGCCTGCACGTGCTCCACGTAGTCGCGCTCGGGGGCGATGGGCCTTCCGGCCTCAAGCACCAGCGTGCGGAGCCCCTTCTCGGTCAGTTCCTTCGCCGCCCATCCACCCGTGATACCGGAGCCGACCACGATGGCGTCGTACGCGCCCTGGGCGGCGTTAGACCGGGACACAGCCATCATGCCTCCCTGGAATCACCGGATGGCGGAGCACGTCCTTCATGACCAGCTCCGAGGTGAAATAGCCGTAGACGGTCAGGTCTTTCAGAGTCGCGAAGGCATCCTCCGCGCTTCCCGCGGGTCCGCTCGCTCCGTCCAGGGACTCGAGCAGGGCCGTCTGATCGAGCGTGGAGAGCTCCACGAAGAGAACGCCATGCGTCTCTCGGCTCCGCGCGTCGATGGCCGCAAGCCCGGCGAGCATCCGGTTGCGATCCGCCGGCTCGTACCACTCGGCGAGGAGCAGATCGATGAACTCGTTGACTTTGACGCTGGCCGCGCCAGGCGTGTCCGTCTCCGGGATGATCAGATCCGCGATGCGCGCCACCGTGGCGTTCTGGTGGGCGTTCAGGGTGCGGAGGGACTGTCCCGCGAGGCGTGCGTGGAGCGCGCGACCTATCGCCAGTCGCTGGTCCGGCGAGAACGGAGCGAGCACCGGGAGAACGGCCGCGCTGCCCAGTATGCGGAGGACCTCTCTTCGGTTCATGGCACTTCCTCCCGCGTGTCCGCCGATGGCCGGTACGCGAATCTAGGAGCACCCCGGCGGGGTGCTACCTCCACACGAACATGGCACTTCGCGCCGAAAGCTTCAACCGCGGCAGCGGCGCTACTTCCACCAGCACCCGCCGCGCGATTCGATCCAGCAGCCCCGGCCTTCCGCTCTGTCCCTTGAGCCACGCGAACGTCTCGTCCACGTCCTGGTCCGACAGCGTGCGCGCGGTGACCTCACCCGCGTAGTAGTACTCCCCCGGGGCGCCGGGATCCAGCGGCACGCGGTACACCTGCGCCAGCCGCGGGCGCAGGGCCCCGCGGTCGGGCAGACTCTCGGTGCCGTCGGGCGTCTCCACCGTGAAGCGCTCGCGCACGGGGTCGAGCAGCACCACGTACTCCCACACGACGGGCTGCCCCACGGTGCGGTCGCGCCACGAACCGGTGCGCCGCAGCGTGACCTGGTACTCCACGTAGAGCGGGAAGCCGGATTCGAGCGCCTGGAGGAAGCGCTGCTCGCTCAAGAGATCGCGTACGCTGACCAGGGCCTCGGGCGGATCCGTCCCGCCGAGGTCCACCCGCAGCGCAGGCCGCTCCTGCCCGCCCAGCCGCCCCGCGAGCAGTGCTCCGAGCAGCACCGCCAGGCGCAAACGCACGCTCTAGAACCGGCGGTGGATGCGAAGGGTCCAGCGTATCGGCTGGTTCCGCTCGATGGCGCGGGCGGCGTACAGGCCCACGCTGCCGAGCTCCAGCCCCAGGCCCACGTCCCAGTTGAGCCGCCCCGGCTCCGTGCCCTTGAGCCACGCGTTCCCTGCGTCGGCGAAGAGCACAAACTGCGGCCCGTCCCACCAGAAATCCTGCCACTCGCCCCAGTCGCGATCCCCGCGCCGGCGCCAGGCGTCCCGATCCCAGATGCCGTCGAACGGATTGATGTCGAGCCCGCCGCGGTACTCCGCCTGGAACAGCACCATGTGGTCACACAGCGCCGGGAGGGTGAGGTCGGCCACGAAGTCGTTGCAGGCGAAGCGGCGGAACGCGTGGCCCGGCATCGGGTCGGGACCGCCCAGCGAGAAGCGACGCTGGATGGGGAGCGGGGCGTCGCCCAGAACGGTGCCGCCCACGGCTCGGAGCCGGAGCCCACCCCGCCCGACCGGCTGGTACCAACGCAGGTCGCCGAAGACCCGGTCATACTGGTAAGGGGTGAGCGGCAAGGGGGAGCGCACCGCGAGAGGTAACAATCGCTCCACCACATCCTCGCTCCGTCCGCGTTCCCACTCGGCGTGCAACTGGAGGCCGGTGGACCAGCGGTCGTCGTACCGGGTGTCCAGGTCGAAGCCGGCCGTGATGCGCGTGAAGGTGCCCTCGTCCACGGCCGGGTTGGGCCGCCACAGCTCGGCGTCGCGAAACGGGGTCCACGGATCCCGCGCGGCGGCGGACGTGGCCTCGGTGCGCGCCAGCTCGCCGAACAGGGTGAGCTCCGGCGCCGGCCTCAAGCGCGCGAACCCAGCCACACCGCGCTCCAGGTAGTAGTCCCGGTAGTCGCGGTGCCACAGGAGCGTCGCCAGTCCGACCTCGTCGTCCCGGAGCTGCCAATCTTCGATCGGGGTGACGACGTCGAAGGCTCGCCCGCCGATCTCGATCTGCGGATCGGAGCCCAGCCGCATGGTGGCCAGCGCGGCGTAACCCAGCTCGCGGGCTTCGAGATCGGGATCGAATCCGGTGGCGGTGCGCCAGATGCCGAGCGCCTCGACCCGGAACGCGCTGGCGCGATCGGTCCAGGTGAGCCGGGGGCCGGCCATCACGGGCAGGCCCTCGACCCGGTTGTAGGTGCGCCCGGTGGTGAGGACCAGCGAGGCGCGCCCGGGGTGGTACGACCGCCGCAAGCGGCGCTCGCGGGTGACGATGACGCGACGCGGCTCTTCGACCAGCTCCAGCAAATCGCCTTCCCGCCGGACGCTCGCCCGGGCCGAATGGCGCTCGATGCTCCCGCTCACCACCGCCTCGGGGCTCTCGTCCAGCGCCCCTCCCACCACCAGCACGTCGCCCCTCACCTCCGCCGTGGGGCTCAAGTACACGTCCGCGTTGATGGCCACGAGATCGCCCAGGATGGTGCCGCGGACGCTGAGGGCGCCGTCGTAGACGCCTACGCTCGCGCGAATCACGACCTCGCGCTCGATGGCTTGCGTCCCGAACAGGCGCATCGTGCCTTCCCGGTTAAACCGCCGAACCGCGCGTTCTTCGGCGGGGGCGCCGCGTGCGACGGACACGGTGTCCTGTGCTGCGAGCGAGAGTGGCAGCGTGCAGAGCCCGCACATCAGCGCGCCGGCAATACGCGTCATCATGGCGCGTGCTCGCGGCCGCGCACCACGAAGACCACCGTTCCGGCCGGCAGCTCGCAGCGGGTGCGGATCTGGGTGATCACCGGCAACGTGTCGCGTGCCGGCTCGACCTTGAGTGGTGTGGCGCGGTGCACCGGAGTCCTGAGCACGATATCGAGCGTCAAGAGCCCCGCGAGGCACCAGAAGAAGATGAAGATCTTGGCCATCGCTCCCTCCGGCAGGATCGAGGAGCACGCATCGTGCCGGTGGCAGCGCGAGCGGTAAGTGCCTCACGGACAACGGACAACGGACAACGGCCAACGCCTTTGCAGCGTGTCACTCCGACACGTTCGTGTCGCTGCGACTGAGACCGAGGCGACGCATGCGGCGATGCAGGTTGGCGCGGTCGGTGTCCAACCTTCTCGCGGCTTCGGCGAGGTTGCCGCCGGCGGCGTCGAGGGCCTCGCGGATCAAGCGTCGCTCGTAGTGCTCCAGCGCCTGGCTCAGCGACTGCGTCGATGCGCCGGCGCCCACTCGCTTCGGAGTCGCCGGCGCACCGCCGGCAAGCATGGGCTCGATCTCGGCGGCGCTCACGGATCCCTCACCCAGGATGGTGAGCCGTTCGACAAGGTTGGCCAGCTCGCGAATGTTTCCGGGCCAGGCGTGGGCCCGGAGGCGCTCGAGCGCGGTGTCGCCGAAGTTGCGCGGCGGCCGGTTGCAGCGGGCGGCCGCCTGGGCGGCGAGGTGTTCCACCAGCGCCGGGAGATCGTCCAGCCGGTCGCGAAGGGGCGCCACATGAATGGGGAAGACGTTCAGCCGAAAGAACAGATCCGCGCGGAATCGGCCCGCCTTGACCTCGCGGTCCAGGGTCTTGTTGGTCGCGGCCACGACCCTAACGTCCAACGCTCGCGCCGCGGTGCCGCCTACGCGCTCAACGGCCCCAGTTTCCAGCACGCGCAGAAGTTTGGCCTGCGCCGCGGGCTCGAGCTCGCCCACTTCGTCCAGGAACAGCGTTCCCCCGTGCGCCAGCTCGAACTTGCCGATATGCCGTTGGACGGCGCCGGTGAATGCGCCTCTTTCGTGACCGAAGAGTTCGCTCTCCAAGAGCTCGCGAGGGACCGCCGCGCAGTTGACGCTCACCAGCGGCTTCAGCGCGCGCGGGCTCTCTGCGTGAATGGCACGCGCCACCAGCTCTTTTCCGGTGCCCGACTCTCCGGTGATCAGCACACGGCCGGTGGTAGGGGCTACCTGGGTGATGAGTCGCCTCACCGCGGCCATGGCCGGGCCGCCGCCCACCATCTCGTAGTCGTGGGTGAGCGCGGCGCGGAGTGCCTGGGTTTCGGCGCGCGCCGCGGCCAGCTCCAGCGCCGCGCGCGTGGTGGTGAGCACGCTCTCGGGCGAGAGCGGCTTCTCCAGAAACTGGAAGGCGCCGAGCCGGGTGGCGCGCACCGCGTCGGCCAGCGTGGCCTTGCCGCTCATCATGATGACTACCAGGTCGGGATCGCCGGCCTTGAGCTGCTCCAGCACGGCGAGGCCGTCGGG
>Ga0209619_10000248_pt1 | contig 36188 bp, 37 predicted proteins | sample Rifsed16ft3_FD_184011 | JGI IMG/M metagenome (GOLD analysis project Ga0209619, IMG submission 184011) | Soil microbial communities from Rifle, Colorado, USA - sediment 16ft 3 (version 2) | ecosystem: Environmental > Terrestrial > Deep subsurface > Rock core/Sediment | place: Rifle, Colorado... | reverse complement strand
GAGATGATCATTCGAGACTGACCCGGTGCGCACCCCTCACCCAACGAAGTGTTACCTATCCTCCCGGTTAACTTCGTTACCTATCTTCCCGGTTGCTCACTCCCGCGACGGTAATAAACCGACGCTCGGCCTGGAGCCTGGTGGGGGTCGGTGCGCCCTCTTGACCCTCCCCTCCCTGGCATCGACCTTTGCTGCATAGTGTACTCGCGCATCTGAACTGGCGCCAGCAGCGCTGGCAAGAAGGTCTCAGCGCACAGAGAGGTAGTTAATGAAGAAATGGCTGCGACGCATCCGTGCTGCAATCGGGATCGGTCTGACCTGGGCAATAGCATGGTTCGGCGCGGGCATGATCCTCCTGCTCGTAGTCGGTTTTGGCGCCGCCGACGTCCCGTTTCCCCTCTTCTTTGCGCTGCTCGGCTTTCTTGCCGGCGTCACGTTCTCTGGGGTCCTCGGGATTGTTGAAGGCCGTCGCAGGTTTGATCAGATGTCGCTTCCGCGCTTTGCAGGGTGGGGGGCCGTTGGGGGTCTTCTGCTGTCCGGGATCTTTGCCTGGGCCGCGGGCCTCGGGGGGGAATTTCTGGTGTTGGGCCCAGTGTTCGCACTGGCGGGTGCGGGCTCCGCTGCTGGTACGCTGGCACTAGCCAGAAAGGCAGAGCAGCGTGAATTGCTCGACACCGGTGTAGACACAGCCGAGGTGGGGCTGACCGAGGACGAGACCTAGGAGCTGCTCCGAGAAGGGGGCTGATCTCTCCACGTGGTTCCAGTCCGCAGCCTTGAAGACCGTTGTTCGTCCAGGTGTGGGCCGGTGGCCCGAGCGATGCCTAACTTGTATTGGACCCGCGGGCGGTTGCCCCGCCCCGCACGACAACCACCAACCACGCTACGTCCAGCGGCCTAATCCCGCAACGCTGCGAGCCCGGGTGGGGCTCCTAAGAGGTTCGCGGGACTCTCTGCCTCCTTCCCGCCCCGATTGAGCACGTGCCTGCAGATCATCGTTGTCGACACGTCCCGGTGCCCCAATAGCTCCTGGACCGTGCGAATGTCGTAGCCGGCCTCCAGTAGATGCGTGGCGAAACTGTGCCGAAGCCTATGACACCTCGCCCGCTTCCCCATCCCACTCGCCCGCACCGCCTCGCCCATGGCACGCTGGACCCCCGACTCATGATAGTGGTGCCGGCGAACCAGAACCGTGACCCGGTCGCTCGAGAAAGCCCATGACCTCTCGCTCCCCTCGCTCCCCCGGATGCCGCAGCCCATGAAACCGCACAAACCGCTTTACCCAGGACACATAGGCCTCCTCTGTGCGCGGGCTGAAATGCCGCAAGCGCAGATTGGCCCGCGAGGAAGACAGGAGTTCCGTTTTCTGCTGCATTGCTTCCGCGCGAACGGGTTGGGGGGTGGATGAGGCACCCACCCAAGCCCTCAAGGGGCGGCGGCCCGCAAGGAGGGCAGGGGTCGGAACGCCACGGTATATTGTCCCGCATGAACGACCTTCACGCGTTTGCCCAGCAACAGCGTGAGCGCATCCTGAACGAGCTGTTCGCGCTGCTCAAGATCCCCAGCATCTCCACCGATCCCACACACGACCCCGACTGCCGCCGTGCGGCGAACTGGGTGGCTGACCATCTGAAAGCTCTGGGATGCCCCCGGGTCGAGCTGTTGGCCAGCGAGTCGCACCCGGTAGTATGGGCCGAGGGCCCCAACCTCCCGGGGAAGCCCACCGTGCTGGTGTACGGCCACTACGACGTTCAGCCGGCGGACCCTCTGGAACTCTGGGACTCGCCGCCGTTCGAACCCACCGTGCGCGACGGCAACCTCTACGCCCGCGGCGCCACGGACGACAAGGGGCAGGTGTTTGCGGTCATCAAGGCCTTCGAGGCTGTGAGTGGCGGTGGCCGCCCGCCGGTCAACCTCCGGTTCCTCATCGAAGGGCAGGAAGAGTCGGGCAGCAAGGTGCTGTTCGACCTGCTGGAGCGGGAACCGGAGCGCGTGGAAGCGGACGCGGTGCTGGTGTCCGACACGGGGTACTTCGCGCCGGGATGGCCAGCCCTGGAAGTCGGCCTCCGCGGGCTCTGCGCGGCCGAGATCACGGTGCGGGTGCTCAAGGGCGACCTGCACTCGGGGCTGTACGGCGGAGCGGCGCCCAACGCGCACGAGACCCTGGTCCAGCTCCTCGCCAGGCTCAAGACCCCGGACGGCAAGATCCACATTCCCGGTCTCTACGACGCCGTCCGGCGACCCAGCGCGGCGGAACGGGCGGGCTGGAAGAAGCTGCCCTTCAACCAGCGCGCCTTTCAGCGGGACGAAGTGGGCGCCAAGGCGCTGACCGGCCTCAGGCAGTATTCAACGCTGGAGCGGATCTGGGCCTTGCCCACGTTTGAGATTCACGGCATTGTGGGCGGCTTCACCGGCGAGGGGACCAAGACCGTGATCCCGGCCGTGGCCACGGCCAAGGTCACGCTGCGCCTGGTGCCGAATCAGGAAACCAAGGCCGTCGCCCGCCAGCTCACGGCCGCGGTGAAGAAGCTCGCCCCGAAATGGGCGGACGTGTCGGTGAAGATCATGCACGGCGCCGATCCGGTGCTGGTGGATACCAGCACGACGCCCTTCAAGCTGATCGATCAAGCCTTCCGCGACGTCGAGCGCCGGGGCGTGGTGCCCACGCGCTCAGGGGGCTCCATTCCCGTGGTCCCGGCACTGGGGAAGCGCGGCGCCCCCGTGGTGCTCGCGGGCATCGGTCTGCCGGACGACCGGCTCCACGCGCCCAACGAGAAGATCGGCGTGGAGCAGGTGTTCAAGGGGATTCGGGTCTTTGGTCGGTTTTTCCAGTTGATGGGCGGTGCGTGAGGGGTGAGGAGGAGTGAGATGTAAGGCTCACATCTCACCTTATCACCGCTTCCAGCTCCACCATCTGCGCCCGCTGCTGGAACACCTCGCAGAACCCCAGCACCACGGCGTCCAACGCTCGGCCCCAGAGGTCCCGCGGGCTCCGCTCGCCCAGCTCCTTCTGGATGCTGGTGATGGTGACATCGGGGATTCCGCACGGGACGATCAGATCGAACAGCGAGAGATCCGTCATCACGTTCAGCGCAAACCCGTGCCAGGTGACCCACTGCTTCACGTGGATCCCGATGCTGGCGATCTTGCGTCCGGCCGTCCATACGCCGGTAAAGCCGGCGCGGCGCTCCGCCGAGACCCCGAGGTCCCGGAGCGCTGCGATCAGGCATTCCTCCAGGGCGCGCAGGAACCAGTGTAGATCCCTCCGATGTTGGGTGAGGTCGTAGATGGGATAGCCGACCAGCTGGCCGGGACCGTGACAGGTGACGTCGCCGCCACGCTCCACCTCGAACACCTCCACGCCCTTGGCGGCGAGGAACTCTTTAGATGCCACGAGGTGCGCGGCCTGGCCGCCGCGTCCCAGTGTGACCACCGGCGGGTGCTCGACCAACAACAGGAGATCCTGGTCCAGCGATCGGTCAATCCGGCGCTGCGCCAGGTCCCGCTGCAGGGCGAGTGCTTCGCCGTAGGCCATGCGGCCGAGGCCGATGACGGCGAGCTCGGAGCTCACGTCACGCCGCCCGGCGGGCGTGAACGCCGGCGTACAGCGCGCCGGCCAGCAGGACCATCAGATACGCCACCAGCCCACCGCGGCCGCCCACCCAGTCGGCGGGGACGCCCAAGAGCGCCAGCATCAGGGACCCGAAGACGGCCAGCGTGGCGGTGACCCCACGGCGCCAGGTCTCCTCGATCCCGCGAGAGAGCAACCAACCGGAGGTGGCCGCCACGACCATCCCAAGGAACACCGCCGCGCTCAAGATCAGGGAACCGGGGTCCTGCGTCTCGACCACGCCACCCTGCTGGACCGTACGCAGCACGAGGAGTCCAATGGTGATGATCGCCGCCCCGGCGGCGGCTCCCGTCGCCAGGCCGCCGAGCGCCCGGAGGACGGGGTCGCGGGCGGCCCGGGGCATCTAGACGTGGAGCACGCGACCGAGGGAATCGAGCGCGGCCTCCGCCACCGCCTCGGACAGGGTGGGATGCGCGTGCACCGCCAGCTCCACTTCCTCCACGGTGTACTCGTTCTCGCGTGCGACCGCCAGCTCGTGAATCATCTCGCTGGCGTGTGACGCTACAATGTGCGCGCCCAGGATTTCGCCGTACTTCTTGTCGCGGATGATCTTGACGAACCCCTCGGTCTCATTGGACGCGCGAGCGCGTCCGCTCGCGGTGAGCGGGAACTTGCCGACCTGGTACTCGAGCTTCCGCTCCTTGCACTGATCTTCGGTCAGCCCGATGCTGGCGACTTCCGGGTGGCAGTAGGTCACACTTGGCACGTTGTCGTAGCGGATGGGATGCGGTTGCCTGCCCGCGATCAGCTCCGCCACGATGATGCCCTCGCGGCTGCCCTTGTGTGCCAGCATCGGGGGTCCCGCGATGTCACCGATGCAGTACACCCCCTCGGCGGTGGTCTTCAAGCTCTTGTCCACCTGCACGAATCCGCGGTCGGTCAGTTTCACCCCGGCAGCTTCGAGCCCCAGGTTCTCCAGGTTCAACGCCCGGCCGGCGCCGACCAGCACCTTCTCCACCTCCAGGGTCCGGGCCTTGCCGTCCGCCTCGACTTCCAGGGTCACCTGCTTGGGCGTGACCTTGGCGCCTTTCACCGTGGCGCCGGCCAGCATCGCGATGCCCCGTCTCTTGAAGCTGCGAGCGATGGCGGCCGACGACTCCGCGTCCTCCAGCGGCAGGATCCGGGGCAGGATCTCGATGAGGGTCACCTGGGTCTCGAACGCGTTGAACAGGTCCGCGAACTCGCACCCTACGGCCCCGGCCCCGATGATGGCGAGGCTCTTGGGAGCCTGCTCCAGCAAGAGCGCCTCGTCCGAGGAAATCACCGACGTTCGGTTGAGCTCCAGGCCTGCCTGGGGCAGTCCCTTCACGCGCGTGCCGGTAGCAAGGACCACGGCTTTCGACGCGGCCAGCGTCTCCTTGCCGGCCTGCACCTTCTTCCCGGGCAGCAGGGTCCCGGTGTCGCGGACCACGGTCACCTTGTGCTTCTTCATCAGGAACTCGATGCCCTTCGAGTTCTGCTCGCTGACCTGGCGGGACCGTCGCATGGCGGTGCCGTAGTCCAGCTTCACGCCCTCCACCGTGATGCCGAGGTCCTTGGCATCGTGCCGGATGAGGTTGGCGACATAGGCACTGTGGAGCAGGGCCTTACTGGGGATGCACCCGATGTTCACGCACACGCCGCCCAGCTTCTCGCGCTCGACGACCGCCGTGTTGAGCCCCAGTTGGGCGGCGCGGATCGCGCAGACGTAGCCGGCAGGGCCGCCGCCCAAGATGATTACATCGAAAGTATTGGCCACAGCTAACCTCGATATCGGTTGCCGGTTCTCGGTTGTCCGTTGATCGGTTCCCCGGTTTCACCCGCCCTTGGTGGGCTATGAAGAACCGAGAACTGACCACCGACAACGCCTTACCATGCCATCGCCAGTGGATTCTCCAACATCCGCTGCACCGTCTGCAGGAACTTCGCCCCCGTGGCGCCGTCGATCACACGGTGGTCGCAGCTCATGGTCAGGCGCATCCGGCGCCGGATCGTCACCGTCCCGTGGTCCGCCACCGGCTGCGGCGTGATGGCCCCCACCGCTACGATGCCCGCTTCCGGGGGGTTGATCACCGCGGTGAACTGCTGGATCCCCAGCATGCCCAGGTTGGAGACGGAGAACGTGCCGCCGGTGTACTCCCCGGGTGTGAGCCTGCGCTGGCGGGCCCGCTGGGAGAGGTCACGCGTCTCGAGCGCGATCTGTCTCAAGCTCTTGTGGTTGGCGTGGCGGATCACCGGCGTGATGAGCCCCTGGTCCACGGCCACCGCCATCCCGATATGCACGTCGCGGAAGTACCGGATGAAATCTCCCTGCCACCAGGCGTTGCACTCGCGATGCTGTTGGAGCGCCTGGGCCACGACTTTCACGATGATGTCGTTGAACGTGATCTGGGGCTCTTCGCCCAGCGCATTGAGCGCTTCCCGCGCGTCCCAGGCGCGCTCCATGTCGATCTCGACGGTGAGGAAGAAGTGCGGCACCGGGCCCAACGACTCGGCCAGCCGGCGGGCGATGGTCTTGCGAATCTGCGTGAGGGGGACGTCCTCGTAGCCGGCAGATGGGACGGCCACCGCGGGCGCGGCGGGCCCGGCAGGCGCGCGCTCGAGATCCCGCTTGATGATTCGCCCGCCAGGTCCTGAGCCCCGCACGACCGTGAGGTCCACGCCGTGCTCGCGGGCGATGCGCCTGGCCAGCGGAGATGCCCTGACCCGCCCCGCTGCTGCCGGGGGAAGGGCCACTGCCGCAGACGGCTGTTGGCTTCGTGGTGCCGGAACCGCCGTCTTTGGGGGCGGCGGGAGAGCGGCCCCTTCCCCCTTTCCCGTTCCCGGTTCCCTGAGCAGAGCTGAGATGTCTTCCGCCGCGGCCGCAATCACCGCGACGAGCTGTCCCACCGGCACCGTCGAACCGGCCGGGACCAGCACCTTGCGGAGGACCCCGTCGCCCCGCGCCGGTAGCTCCATCACCGCCTTATCGGTCTCGACCTCGGCCAGTACGTCGCCGGCGTCGACCGCGTCCCCTTCCTGCTTGAGCCACTTCACGAGGCGCCCTTCCTCCATGGTGGGGGAAAGCGCTTCCATCACGACTCTGGTGGCCATGACGCCGTACTCGCGGCTCAGTCGAGGTAGGCGACGCGCTTGACCGCGGCGATCACGTGTTCCGGGCCGGGCTTGGTCGCGCGCTCGAGGTGCTTGTTGTAGGGCATGGGGACGTCGGCACCGGTGACCCGTTCGATCGGCGCGTCGAGATCGTCGAACGCGGCGTGCTGGATCTCGTGCACCACCTGGGCGCCGACGCCGCAGAACGGCCACCCCTCCTCGACGATCACGCACCGGTTGGTCTTGCGCACGCTGGCGAGGACGGTCGCAACGTCCAGCGGGCGGATGGTGCGGAGGTCCACCACCTCCGCCGAGAGCTGGAGCTGCTCCGCCAGTTGATCGGCCGCCTTGAGCGCCGGCGCCACGGTCTTCGAGTGACAGATGATGGTGACGTCGTCGCCTTCGCGTTTCACGTCCGCCTGGCCCAGCGGGATGGTGTATTCGCCCTCGGGCACTTCGCCCTTGGTGTTGTACAGCATCTCGCCCTCGAGGAAGACCACCGGGTTGTCGTCCCGGATGGAGGTCTTGAGCAGTCCCTTGGCGTCGTGGGGCGTCGCGGGCGCCACCACCTTGAGCCCCGGCACGTGCGCGTAGAAGGACTCGAAAGCCTGAGAATGCTGCGCCCCGAGTTGCAGGGCCGCGCCCCCGGGACCGCGGAACACGATGGGGATGGGAATCTGCCCGCCAGACATGTAGAGCAGCTTGGCGGCGGAGTTGATCACCTCGTCGATCGCCAGCAGCGCGAAGTTCCAGGTCATGAACTCGATCACCGGCCGCAAGCCCACCATCGCCGCGCCTACGCCGATCCCGGTGAAGCCCAGCTCGGCGATCGGCGTGTCCACCACGCGCCGCTCGCCGAACGCCTCGAGCAGCCCCCGGCTCACCTTGTACGCCCCCTGATAAACGCCGACTTCCTCGCCCATCAGGAACACGCTGGGGTCGCGCTCCATTTCTTCGCGAAGCGCCTGGTTGAGGGCGTCCCGATAGGTTATGAGCGGCACTGCCTCACTCTTTATACACGTCCGTGTAGAGTTCGCTCGGCTCGGGATCGGGACTCTCCTCGGCGAAGGCCAGCGCGTCCTCGACCTCCTCGTGCACCTGCGTGTCCATCGCCTCGAACTCGGCGTCTTCCAGCAGGCCGTCGTCACGCAACCGATGCCGCAGGCCGGCGATGGGGTCCTTCTTCTTCTGCTCCTCCAGCTCTTCCTTGGTGCGGTAGTGGCCGTGGATCGGATCAGCCATGGAGTGTCCCATGTAGCGGTAGGTGCGTGCCTCCAGCAGGGTGGGCAGCTTGCTCTCCCGGCCCCGCTCGACCGCGCGCACCATGGCGTCGTAGACCGCCAACACGTCCATGCCGTCCACCGTCTCGGAGTCCATTTCGTGGGCGCAGGCGCGGTCGGCAATGTGGTACACGGCGGAGGCGCGCTCCAGCGCGGTGCCCATCCCGTACCGGTTGTTCTCGCAGATGAAGATGACCGGCAGGGTCCAGAGCGCCGCCATGTTCAGCGTCTCGTGAAACGCGCCGATGTTGGCGGCCGCCTCGCCGAAGTAGCAGGCGGTCACCTGATCCGTGCCGCGATACTTGATGGCGAAGCCGGTGCCCCCCGCCAAGGGCAAGTGGGATCCCACGATCGCGTGGCCGCCCAGGAACCGCCGCGCGGCGTCGAACAAGTGCATCGAGCCGCCCTTGCCCTTGGAGCAGCCGGTGGCCTTCCCGAACAGCTCGGCCATGCAGGCGCGGGCGGACATCCCCCGCACCAGCGCGTGCGCGTGCTCACGGTAGCTGGTGAACAGGTAGTCGTCGTCCCGTAGGGCCGCGATGGTACCGACCGCGACCGCCTCCTGCCCGATGTAGAGATGGCAGAAGCCCCCGACCTTCCCCGTGGCGTACGCCTCGCCCGCTTTTTCCTCGAACCGGCGTACCAGGAGCATCTGCCGCAGCAGCCGGTGATAGAACTCCTGTCGAGCGGGGTCGAGTCTGGTGGCTGTGGCTGGCTGTGCCATGGGAACGCCTAGACGGCGGCCGCCCGCCGCGCCTGCTCCCACGCGTGGTAGGAGGAGCGCACCAGCGGACCGGCTTCCACGTGGCGGAAGCCCATGGCGCGGCCGGCCGCGCGCAGTTGGGCGAATTCGTCCGGCGTGTAGAACCGGGCCACCGGCAGGTGACCGGAGGAGGGACGGAGGTACTGGCCCACCGTGAGGATCTCGACGTCGTGGGCGCGGAGGTCCTGCATGGCGCCGAGCAGTTCGTCCCACTCCTCTCCGAGGCCGCACATGAGGCCGGACTTGGTGACCTGATCCGGCGCCATCTCCTTGGCGCGCCGCAGGAGCCGCAATGCCCGGGGGTAGCGGCCGCCCGGCCGCGCGACCGGGTAGAGGCGCTCCACGGTTTCGAGGTTGTGATTCAAGATCTCAGGCCCGGCGGCCATGACCAGCTCCAGGGCCCGGTCCAGTCCCTTGAAATCGGGGATCAAGACCTCCACCGACGTGTCCGGCAGCCGCTGCCGGATCTCCACCACGCACTGCGCGAAGATCTCCGCGCCCCCGTTGGGGAGATCGTCACGGTCCACGCTGGTAATCACCACGTGCTTGAGCCCCAGCGCCTCGACCGCCTCCGCCAGCCGCGCGGGCTCCTCCGGGTCGTACGGCGCGGGCGTCCCGTGCGCTACGGCGCAGTAGGCACAATTGCGAGTACAGACGTCGCCCAGGATCATGAACGTGGCCGCGCGATGCTCCCAGCATTCGCCCACGTTGGGGCAGTGGGCCTCTTCGCACACGGTATGGAGCCTGAGGTCGCGCATGACGCGCTTGACCTCGACGTAGTTGGCGCCGCCCGGTGCCTTGACCTTGAGCCAGGCCGGCTTGCGGGCTGCGGGCGCCTCCGCAGCCGGGCGCCCGCGCGTGAGTGGGACTAGTTCCATGGGGGAGCGAAACATAGCCCTGAGGGGTAGCCGGAACCAGCGCCGACGGTTTTGGGTTCAACCACCCGGTTGAGGCGGTTCGGCTAGGGTTCGGTCCAGAACCGCCCGGGGCTTATTGGTGAGACGTTGTGCTCCACCGGCTGCCCGGTGACCAGCGCCGCGATGATCTGTCCCGTGATGGCGGCCAGCAGGATCCCGTTTCGGCCGTGCCCGGTGGCGTACCACAGGTTGGGGATCTGGGGATCGCAACCGATGATCGGGCGGCCATCCGGGGTACCTGGACGCAGACCGGCCCACCGGCGGCGCTCGGGGGCCAGCTCCAACGCCGGATAGACCCGCCGGGCGTTCGCCAGGATGCGGTTGATGGCTTCGTCGGTGACGGAGGCGTCGAAGCCCACGTGCTCCATCGTGCTGCCCACGATGGCCTCGCCGCCGCGGGTGAGGACGTAGCCGTGGTCGGCAAAAACGATGGCGCGGGGCTCTCCGGGGGGCCATTCGAGCGCCGCCATCTGGCCGCGAACCGGCTCCACGCTGAGCGGACGGGGCAGCCCGCCCACGCGGCCGGACCAGCAGCCGGCCGCGATCACGACCTGCCCGGCGTCGATCCGACCCGCGGCCGTGCGCGCGGCGATGGCGCGATCGCCCGCGATCAGCACCTCCTCGACGCGCTCGCCGCGCCGCAAGGTGGCGCCACGCGCGGTGGCGCTGCGGATGAGCGCATCAATCAGGGCGGGTGGCTCCAATGCGCCGTCTTCCGGCGACAGGTGTGCACCCAGTGCTTCCGGGGAGATGCCGGGACAGCGTTCCCGGAGCTCGTCGGCGCCCAACCAGTCCACCGGGAAGCCCTGCTGGCGCTGCCACGCGATGTCGCCTTTCAACCGGTCGGCGTCCGCCGCGGTGAAGGCCACCTGCACGATGCCGTCGGTCCAGAGCCCGATCTCGATCCCGGTCTCCTCTTCGAGGGCCGGGACCAGCTCGCGATACAGGTCGCGCGCCCGGATCCGGAGGCTCAGCAGCGGATCCTGGCCGTGGGTGTCGGCCAGGGGTGCGAGCATGCCGGCGGACGCCGCGGTGGCCGCCCCCGCGTCGGTGCCCGCGTCGATCAGCAGCACGCGTAGCCCGGCCGCGGCCAGCGCGCGGGCGCAGGCGGCGCCAACGATGCCGCCGCCCACGATCAGCGTGTCGGGGTGCGCCATGTCGCTCCGCTTGTGACGAAACCGCGGCGGCCGTAGCTTCGTATGGTTAGGAGTATCGGACCTCCGCCGGAGGAATCCATGCTGCGGACGCTCGTAGGATACGCCATTCTCGCCGTCATCGGCTACTTCGCGCTCAAGCTGCTGTTCGGGCTGCTGGGGTTCGCCATTACCCTGCTGATCAATCTGGTGGTACTCGCCGCGATCGGCTTCTTGCTGTACGCGTTGCTCAAACTTATCAGTCCGGACCTCGCGCGCCGAGTCCACGAGACGATTTCTGGACGCCAGCGTCCCGCGGCGTGAATGCACGGTGATCGGTTTTCAGTTGTCGGTTGTCAGAGCTTGATCGTCAGGTCCATGGACAACCGATAACTGACAACCGAAAACCGACAACCGACCCCTCACCTCCGCAGCGAGCTGGTGTGCACGTGCTTGATGCGCCAGCTCCCGCCCACTCGCTCCAGCACGAACGTCGCCCGCCCATAGACCGGCTGCCCGCCGGTCGTCGCCATCCAACGGTACTCCAGGACGCCCCAGGCGAAGTACGGGGTGATCTCGATGGTCGCACCGCTGGCGGTGGCGGCGCCGCCCGCTCCCACGCCGGCGAACCGCGCCGGCGCGGACGCCGGGATGCCGTCCGTCACGACCGTGGCTCCCACCAGGTAGAGCGAGTCCGCGGGCTGGCCGGCGGCCGCGGCGCGCAGCGCCGCGGCCATCACGGCGCGCACCTGGTCGTTTTCCAGGATCGAGGCGACCACCACCGGCTCCGGATTCTGCGCGCAGGCTCCCAGCCCTAGGAGGAGCCCCAGAAACAGCGAGCGGCTGATCACCGCTCTTCGCGCTGCTGTGGTCCACGATGCTCGGCAGACCTCAGCCGGAACGTGATGACGCCGAACGGGAACTTGGACTTGAGCTGCACCATGATGCGCCGGTCGTCGTCCGACAGCCACATGCGGGGCTCGGAGGCCTCGGCCAGGACCCCTCGCCCCTTGATCGTCGGCTGGATCAGCACCGTGGGGAACCGGCCGGCGGGGACGTCGATGGTGTCGCGGGCCAGAACGTCGAGTACTACCGGGTTACGATCGGGCCGGAAATAGCGGTTGAACTCGTAGCGCTTTCCCACTTCCAGCGGCACGGTCCGTACGAAGTAGAAGAACGCCGCGTCGTCCAGCGGGTCCGGCGAGGTTGCGAGCGCGCTATCGACACCGGCCTGCCGGTAGAAGCCCGAGTCGGGGTAGATCTCGTAGGCATTGTAACGCTTCCGGCCGATCTCGTCGTAGTCCTGGATGAACCTCCGCGACGCGAAGTCGTTGAGACCGATCCACGAGTCCATGCGGTCGTTGATCCGGACGAGGTAGGTGCCGCCCTGGACCAGAAACTCGATGTGCAACGTCGGAATGCCGCGGATGGTATCCTGGCTCACGACCCGCATAGCGGCCTGACCGATGTTGAAGAACCCGAACCGCGCGTCATACAGGAGCGTCTCCCCCACCGGGAACCGCTCGGGCAGCGAGACGGTGTCGCGGGCTTGCGCGCGGGCCGGCGAGGCCAACAACAGCCAAGCGACGCCGGTGAGCCAGACGTAGCACACGTCAGGCCGTCCGTTCGACCGGGGCACTGGGAGCCGGGATGCGCAGTTGACGCCCGGCGCGCAGCATCGCCAACGCGAGCGCGGCGGGCCGGGGGTGTTCCACCGGCGCGGGCGCTCGTCCGGGGGCCACCGGCACCGTCGCGATCTGCCGGGCATGGACGGCTGCGCGGGCGACCAGCTCGGCGTTGGCGCACCAGTCCTCGGTCTGGAGGAGCGCCTGCCCGTCGCGGAAGCACCGCTTCAGCGTCGCGAGCCGGAGGCCCAAGCAGCCCGAAAACAGATCGCGCACACCGGGCACCGTGAGCCCCGGCTTGAGCAGCCAGGGCGCGCCGCGCCGGACCAGCCGCACCAACCAGGGGGCGCCGCGATCGTTCAGCTCGCCCACCACGAGATCCGCGCCGGACTCCAGACGGCGCACCAGGTCGGGGAGCGCTTCGGGGGAGACCGCGAAGTCCGGAGGCAACGTGATCGCACAATCCCGCCTGGGGCGGTCGGTCCGGCGTACCGATTCCCGCAGCACTCGCTCGAGGCTGGCCGCGTGCCCCTCGCGGGCGGGCGGGCGGAGCACTGTCACCGGCAGCGCCCGTTGATACAGATCCAGCACTTCCCGGGTCCCGTCGGTGGACCCGTCGTCCACCACCAAGAACTGGTACTCCCGGGGAAAGGCCTGGAACACCTGGCGCACCTTCCACAGGAGCAGTCCCAACGTAGCGGCCTGATTATGCGAGGGGATGCAGACGTAGATCATTAGGGGGCAATTTCGCAGCGTGGCGGCAGAAGCGGCAGGGGCCGAGACGCGACAGGATATTCTGCCGCCCCTGCCGCGACGTCCAGCACTCGCCGAGCATGGTGGATAACAAGGCCAAGGAGTGGATTGCAGCGTCGAGGGGTACCATAATGTTGAGACTCCGATACCAGAGGCCCTCGCATGATCCTTGCGAACGTCCGGGAGCGTTTGACATCGGCCGATACGGACTTGGTGGTGCGGCTCCTGTCGCACGGCGACGCGGCACGGGAGGCCCGCTACCGCGGGCGGTTGGCCGAGCAGGGTCGCGACGCAATGCTCGACGAGCCGTCGCTGTTCGATCTCCTGTGCCGTACTCCGGGGATTGCGGCGCCGTCCGCCGCCCTGTTCATACTCGTCGCGGTCCGCCACGCGCTGCGGCGGGTTGGGATCCATGATCCGGAACTGAGCGACTATCTGAGTGCGTTGCTGCTGGAATTCGGCACGAGGGACCGCGCGCTCCGGATCGCCCCGGCGGACGACCAGGTGTATCGCTACGTGAGCGACATCGTGGCGGACCTGGAGCTGGTGGCGGACGCGCGCCGGGCGTTCTTGCTGCGTGCCCACCTGGGCAATTTCAGTCTTTGGCTAAGCGGGGTCTTTCCCGATTACATCGCGGCGCGCCGGGAGCGCCACGGCGGCCCGGATTTTACCTATTACGAGGAGATGGGGGCGCGGGGCTTCCGTCTGGCCTCCGATCACCAGCTGGCCAGGGAGTGGGCCCTCACCGAGATCTACCACCGCGCGGCGGAGTCGTTCGAGCGGCTCCGGGTCGCGCTGAACCGGCTCTCGGACTTCGTGTTCTTCCGCGCGCCTTCGAGCCCGGACCGGCTCATGCGGCAGGTCGGGGACGCTTTTAGGCTGGGTCTGGCTGGCAGCTGAACGACCAAGAACTCACCGCAGAGATCGCGGAGACGGTCACGTCACGACCACCCCCGCGAGCATCTCTGCGGTCTCTGCGTGCTCTGCGGTTAACTGACGATTGGCCCTGTGTGCTGCGCTTGCGGCGTTCTCCTGGGGATCAGGAGCCCGCTGAATCTCCCGTCAGGGGCTGGAACATGGGGCAGCGCGGCGCGTTGAGCGACGGCCAATGCACCCTGAGGCCGATGAGGGGCAGGCTCGTGGTGGCAGTCGCGATGGTGCCGAGCCTGGCGTACCCCGGCGGGATTTCCGGCTCGTAGATCAACACCCCCCGCACCACCTCCAGGGAATCATCCACCAGCAGCAGTCCGAAGCCGGGGAGCGTGGGGAAGCCCGCTCCCTCATACCGCAGCGTGAGCCCCCCGGGGCCGCTGGTCACGGCGGTCCGAACCGTGCCGCGGCCCACTACCTTCGCCGGCAGCTCGGCGGGGACATTGGCGGGCGGGGTGGCCACCGCGTGGCTCAGGTCCTGCATCGACTGCATCACCATGGATGCCGCGGCGATGCTGGCGAAGCCGCAGGAGGCGGTGTTCTCCGGATTGCCGCCGCATGCCAGAAGGGCGAATGGCAGCACGGCGAGGCGGCGCATCATCATGAGACAATAGTACTGCTGCCGCGAGGTGGTGCCTAGGCGCGCCTCGCTTGACCCTCTTCGGGGCCGGTCGTATCGTTGGCGCAGGGGAACGCAACAACGTCGAGGGAACGACACATGCCGACCTACGAATACTGCTGCGACAAGTGCGGTAAGCGGTTCTCCCGGGTTGAGTCCATCTCGGTCCATGGGCGTCGCCATCCGGCTTGTCCCAAGTGCAAGTCCGCCAAGGTGACCCAGGTCTTTTCGGCCTTTTACGCCAAGACGGTAAAGAAGAGTTAAGTGTCCAATCTGAGCCGCATGCGGGACGCGGTCATCGCGGCGCGCGCCGCGCTGGCCAGCATGCGAGAACAGATCGGCGCGACCGCACGCGAGCTGGAGGCGGAACGCCGGCAGTTGATGGACGCCGAGCGGCGGGGGCGGTTGGCGGCGGAGATCGGCGACCAGGAAACCGTGACTGTGGCCCAGCATTTCGCCGGGAAGCACGCCGGCCGGGTGAGCGTGCTGGAGCGGAAGCTCGGGGCGCAGCGGGACGAGCTGGCGCTGGCCGAGCACGAGCTGGCGGACATGACCGAACAACTCAAGGCCGCCGAGCGGAACCGCGGAGCGGCGGAAGCGGCCGACCGGGTCGCCGCGGCCCAGGCCGGGATGGGACCGGTCGATGCGGAGGACGAGCTGCTGAAGGGTCGCCTGGATCGCGCGGCGCGCGAAGCGGCGGCCGAGCAACAGCTCGAGGCCCTGAAGCAGAAAATGGGCAAGCGGGGGCGGCCATGATGGACATCAAACCGGATCGGATGGTCTACCTCGGCTACGGGAAGTACTGGCGGTCGGACGCCATCGTCGGACTGATGCCGATCGAGTCCGACCGCGGTCCCGGGCGGCGGACCGAGGTATACACCGCGACGCTGGACCACCCCATCGTGGCCTCGCGCAGCGAAGCCGCCATTCTGCAGGACATGGCGATCGCGACGGACGAGGCCCTGCGGGTGCAGGAAGTCCTGGAGGTCGGGGGCGACCTCCTGGACGCCCTGGAGAACGTGCCCGATGTGCTGCGGCGGCTCCTGGCCAACGAAGCCCGGTTCGACGTGGACGCCTGGGTGCGCCGGCTGCGGGAGCTGCTGCGCAGCGCCGTGGCGGAACCGGTTGAGCAGAACGATCTCTTCCAACCCTAGGCCGATTCCGTGACCACGCCGACTCCGGCAACGACCGCCCACACGGATACCGCCGGCTGGGCGGGGCATCCCCGTGGGCTTTCCACACTCTTCTTCACCGAGATGTGGGAGCGCTTCAGCTACTACGGGATGCGCGCCCTGCTCATTCTGTACATGACGGCCGCCGTGACCAGCGGCGGGCTCGGCTTCGACACGGCGCACGCGGCCTCGATCTACGGCTGGTACACCTTCTCCGTGTACGCGCTGGCGATCCCCGGCGGCTGGATCGCCGACCGGTTCCTGGGCCAGTACCGGAGCGTGCTCCTGGGCGGGATCATCATCGCGCTGGGGCAGTTCAGCCTGGCGCTCTCGCCGCTGCCGTTCTTCTTCACCGGGTTGGCGCTCATCGCGGTGGGCACCGGCCTCCTCAAACCCAACATCAGCACCATGGTGGGCTCGCTGTACGACACGGAGGACGCGCGGCGTGACGCCGGCTTCTCACTGTTCTACATGGGCATCAACCTGGGCGCGATGATCTCGCCGCTCATCGTGGGGACGTTGGGACAGCGGGTGGACTGGCACGTGGGGTTCGCCGTGGGCGGGGTGGGCATGACGCTCGGGCTGATCCAATATGTGCTCGGGAAGCCTCGGCTCATGCCCGCTCTCCAGCGGCTGGACGCGCGGGCGCCGGCCGCGGGGACCAAGTCGACCCAGGCGGACGGCTTCAGCGCCCGGGAGTGGAAACGGATCGCGGCCATCGGCGTGTTCTTCGTGTTCTCCACCCTGTTTTGGGGAGCGTTCGAGCAGGCCGGCTCGAGCCTCAATCTGTTCGCGGATCGGCACACCAGGTTATCGGTGCTCGGCTTCTCCTTCCCGTCCACCTGGTTCCAGTCGCTCAATTCACTGTTCATCATCGCCTTCGCCCCGATGTTTGCCTGGGCTTGGGTCGCCTTGGGGAAGCGCAACCGCGAGCCCTCGAGCCCGGCGAAGTTCGGCTGGGGGCTGTTGCTGGTCGGCCTCGGGTTCCTGCTGCTGGTGCCCGCGGCGACGTTCGTGGAGGGCGGCGCCCTGGTGAGCCCGGCGTGGCTGCTGGGCGTGTACCTGCTGCACACCTACGGTGAGCTGTGCCTGAGCCCGGTGGGGTTGAGTCTGGTGACCAAGCTCGCGCCCCAGCGCATCGTGGGCTTGATGATGGGCGTGTGGTTCCTCTCCATTGCCTCCGGCAACAAGGTGGGTGGTTGGGTGGCCGGCTTCTTCGACACGCTGCCGCTCCCATTCCTGTTCGCGGCCGTGGCGGGGACGACGATCGGGTCGGCGGTGGTGCTGGTGCTGTTGATCCGGCCGGTGCGGAAACTGATGGGGGGAGTGCACTGAACAACGGGAAAGAAATGCGTGAGGAGTAAGAGGTGAGGGGGTCCCCCCTTACCCCTCACCCCTTACGCAGTATCTCCACCGCGTTTTCGGCATAATGACACGCCGCCCATCGCCCGGGCTGGACTTCGCGCAGCGCCGGACGCTCTGCAATGCAACGCTGGTCCTTCTTGGGGTGCGGACACCGCGGCTGGAAGGCGCAGCCCGGCGGCGGGCTCGCGGCGCTGGGCGGCTCGCCGGAGAGCACGATGCGGGGTCGCGCGGCCTGGGGATCTGGCACCGAGGCTGCCGCGAGGAGCGACGCGGTGTAGGGATGGAGCGGCTGCTGATAGAGAGCCGCCGCCGGCGCGAGCTCGACCACCCGCCCCAGGTACACCACAGCCACGCGGTCCGCCAGGTGCCGTACCACCGCCAGGTCGTGCGCGATGAGCAGATACGTGAGCCCGTGGCGCGCCTGGAGATCGGCCAGCAGGTTCAACACCTGCGCGCCGAGGGAGACGTCCAGGTTCGAGATCGGCTCGTCGAGCACCAGAAACTCGGGTTCCACCGAGAGCGCCCGCGCGATCCCCACCCGCTGGCGTTGCCCCCCCGACAACTGATGCGGGTAGTGATCACCCAGGGTTCGGTCGAGCCCCACTTCGGCCAGTAACTCCACGACGCGCGCTCGCGCGCTCGGACCCCGCGCCAGCCCGTGCAGCTCGACCGGCTCTCGGATCGCGGCCCCGATCCGAAGGCGGGGGTTGAGCGAGAGGGTCGCCTCCTGGAAGACGATCTGCATCCGGCGGCGCATCCGGCGAAGAGCCTCCGCCCGGAGGGCCAGGACCTCGACACCGGCGAACCGCACGCGACCCTCGTCAGGCTCAGTCAGGCGGAGCACGCAACGCCCCAGCGTGGTCTTCCCGCTGCCGCTCTCTCCCACGAGGCCGAGCGTTTCCCCCCGCGCGATGGTGAGGGTCACCTCATCTACGGCTACGATGGTGCGCCGGCGCCCAACCAGCGGCCCCGGCAGGGCAAACCGCTTGGTGAGTCGGTCGATCTCCACCAAACGCTCCGGCTTCATGGTGCTCGCCGCCCCGGTTCGTCCATCAGCCAGCACCGCGCGACGTGTTCCTGGTCGGTGCCGAGCAAGTCGGGCTCGGCTCCGCGGCAGCGTTCCCAGGCGTGCCGGCAGCGTGGGTGAAACCGGCAGCCGGCGGGCCAATCGGTGGCCGGTGGAGGCTGGCCGGGAACCACGGGCAGCCGCTCGGCGGGCCGATCCACTCGCGGCACTGCCAGCAGCAACGCCTCGGTGTACGGGTGCCGCGGGCGTTGGAACAAGCGGGCGGTTGGCCCGGATTCCACGATGCGACCCGCGTACATCACCGCTACCCGGTCGGCCACCCGGGCGGCGACGCCCAGGTCGTGCGTGATCAGCAGCACCGCGAGCCCCAGCCGCCGCTTGAGGTCGGTCAACAGGTCGAGGATCTGCAACTGGATCGTGACGTCGAGCGCCGTGGTGGGCTCGTCTGCGATCAGGACCCTGGGATCACCGGCCAGTGCCATGGCGATCATGACGCGCTGCTGCATGCCACCACTCAGCTCGTGCGGATACTGGTCAAGCCGGCGATCGGGATCGCTGAGGCCGACGTCGGCCAGCAAGTCCCGCGTGCGACGGCGCGCCGCGCCCCGGTCAAGCCGGGCGTGGACGCGCACTGTTTCCGCGATCTGCGAGCCCACGGTCATCACCGGGTTCAGGCTGCTTCCCGGTTCTTGGAAGATGATAGCCATGCCGCCGCCGCGGACGCGTCGCAGCGCGGTCGAATCCAATCGCATGACGTCGGTGCCATCGAGCTCGACGCGGCTGGCCGGGTCAATGCGCCCGGGCGGCTCCGGGATGAGCCGGAGCAGAGACAGCGCCAGGGTCGTCTTCCCCGAGCCCGACTCACCGACCAGCGCCAGCGTCTCGCCGGGGAAGAGGTCCAGGGAGACGCCGTCCACCGGGCGCGCCACGAGGCCACCGGGCAGGGAGAACACGGTGGTGAGATCGCGCACCGAGAGGAGGGGCTTCAACGGGTTCTCGGGTCGATCCTGTCCCGTAGCGCGTCTCCCAGGACACTGAAGGCCATGACCGTGACGACCACGGCCACGCCCGGCACCATCGCCTGCCAGGGCGCGGTGGCGAGGAACGCCTGTCCGTCGGCGATCATGTTGCCCCACGAAGGTTGGGGCGGCCGGACGCCGATGCCCAGAAACGAGAGCGCGGCCTCGATCAGGATGGTATTCCCCACGCCCAGCGTGGCGCTCACGACGATGGGGGCGACCGCGTTGGGCAGCACGTGGCGCAGCGCGATGCGCCAGCTGGGAAGGCCCAAGGCCTGCGCGGCGAGCACGAAGTCGCGGCGCCGAAGGCTCAGGACTTCGGCCCTGACCAGCCGGCTGGTCCCGAACCACCCGGTGAGGCCCAGCACCAGCACCAGGGCGGTGATGCCGCCCTGCTCCCACAGCGCGAGGATCACGATCAGCAAGAACACGCGCGGGATGGCGAGCGCCGCGTCCACCGATCGCATGAGGATGCCGTCTATCACTCCGCCGGCTAACCCGGCCGCCAGCCCCACGGCGGTTCCGACGGTGACGGCCACCGCAACGGCCAAAGCGGCGATGGAGAGCGACAACCGCGCACCGAACAGCAGCCGGCTGAGAAGGTCCCGGCTCAAGGGGTCGGTGCCGAGCGGGTGCCCCAGCGAGGGGGGCAGCAGGCGTCCCCCGACGAGATCCAATTGCGCGGCCGGGTCGTACGGGGCGAGCGCCGGGGCCAACAGCGCGATCAGATACAGGAGGCCCACCGCCACCAGGCCGAGGCGAATCCGCGCGGAGGTCACGTGGGCTCCCGGGTGCGGGGGTCCGCGATCCGGGTCAACACGTCGGCCACCAGGTTGCCGGCCACCACGGCCAGGGCGACGAGCGTGGCCGCGCCGGTGACCACGGGATAGTCGCGCCGCTGAAGGGCCTCGAACGCCAGCCGCCCCATGCCGGGCCAGGCGAACACGGTCTCCACCAGCACCGCGCCGGAGAGGAGCGTGGGCAGCGCGAGGCCGAGCAGCGTGATGGTCGGCAGGATGGCGTTGCGCAGTGCGTGCCGGGCGACGGCCCCTTCGGCGAGGCCCTTGGCCCGGGCCGTGCGGATGAAGTCCTGCCGTACCACCTCGAGCATGGCGGCACGCTGGTAGCGTGCGGTCGCCGCGGCGCCGATCAGGCCCAGCGTCAGCGCGGGAAGGATCAGGTGCACCCCGCGGTCGAGCAGCTTGCCCACTACGGTGCGCGTGGGGTACAGAACCGGATCCACCACGCCGCTCACCGGCAGCCAGCCCAGCTCCTGACCGAACACCAGCACCAGCATGAGGCCGAGCCAGAAGGTGGGCACCGAGTACAGCGTGAGCGTCACGGCGGAACCGACGCGGTCCAGTCGCGTGCCGGGGCGCATGCCCTGGAGCGTGCCGAGGGCAATACCGAACAGGAAGTCCACGATCAGGGCGGCGCCCGCCAGCAGCAAGGTGTTGGGCAGGGCATCGCGCAAGGCGTTGATCACGGGGCGGTGCATCGTGAAGGACATGCCCCAGTCGCCTCGAACCAGATTGGCGATGTAGCGGACGTACTGGATGTGGATTGGCCGATCCAGCGCGAAGTTGCGCCGCATCTGCTCGATGGCTTCCGCGGACACGTAAGGGTTCTCGCCGGATCCCGCGAGGGGCGAGCCCGGCGAGAGGTGAATAAGGAGGAACGTGAGGGTCGCGACGCCGAACGCGACGAGGGCCGCGGCCCCGAGGCGGCGCGCGAGGAAGCCTGCCACCTACGACGCGCCTACGGCACGACGACCAGGTCGCGCTCGGTCAGGGCCTCGGGGTTGACGCGCCACTGCCACAGCAAGGCGGTCCACAGATCGGGGCGCAGGGCGGTGTTCACGAAGCGACGATGTGCCACGAGCACCGGGCGAGGCACGTAGATCCAAATGGCCGGCGCGTCGGCGTTGATCACCGCGATCGCCTGGTGCCACAGCGTGGCGGCGCGCCCCCGATCCGCCTCCGCGACCGCTTGATCGATCAGGCGATCGAACTCCGGGCTGCTGTACCGCAGGTAGTTGGAGCCTCCGATCCCCGCGGTGCTCCAGGTCTGGCGGATAGATCTCGGACTGGGGGAGTCGCTCACCCACGACAGGAACGCCGCGTCGAAGCGTCCGGCTTGCGAGCGGGCGATGAACGCGTTGAAGTCTAGCTCCGTGATCTGCATGGAGATGCCGACGCGTTTGAGCTGGTCCTGCACGACGACGGCGATTCGCCGGCGGGGCGCGCTGCTCGCGGGCACGAGGAGATCGAACTCCAGCCGGCGGCCGTTGCTGGAGCGCACGCCGTCCGCGTCGACTCGCCAACCCAAGTCGTCCAGGGAGCGCTTCGCGGCCGCCGTATCGTGGGGCAGGGGCGTGACACTGTCGCTAGCAATCCAGAGCCAGGGCGCGAAGGGTCCCGACGGAACCTCACCCAGGTCGCCCAGCACAGCGCGTACGGCTGCGCCAGCATCCACCGCCATCGTGACCGCCCGCCGCAGCTCCCGGTCGCTGAACAGCGCGTGCGGGCTCGCCGGGCGGCCCGGGGCGCGGAGGTTGAACCCAATATAGGAATAGGCGGGCAACGCGTAGGGCGTGAGGTTCAGTTGCGGCGCTCCGCGCAACCGCTCCAGGAGTTCCGGGGTGAGCAGGGCGCTGGTCGCGTCCGCCTCGCCGGCGACCAGCTGCGTGACCCCGGCCGGCACGTCCGGTATGAAGCGCCAAATCACGCGACGCCAACCCGGGCGGCCCAAGCTGTAGCTCGAGTCCCCAGCCAGCTCGATGCTCTGGCCAGTGGTCCACCGCACGAATCGGAAGGGCCCGCTCCCAATGGGATTCCGGCCGAAGGGGTGAGACGAGAGGCGGTCGCGGGGCACGCTGTCCAACGCGTGGCGCGGCAGGATCCACATCTGGAACACGGCGTCGAAGAACGATTCCGGGTAAGTGCGGCGGAACCGGATGACAACCGTATGGGAATCCGCCGGGGTCACCGAGGCAATCTGTTCCAACAGCGGCCGGGCTCCGGCGTTCACCTTGGGATCGCGGTAGACGTCGAACGTGAACGCGACGTCTTGCGCCGTGACCGGCCGGCCGTCGTGCCAGCGCGCCTTCGGGTTCAACGTGAAGCGAACGGTGGTAGGGTCTTGCCAGGCCCACGCCTCCGCGAGTCCGGGCACAAACCCGGAGTCGCCGATGGTATTCAGGCCGGACCCCAGCTCCGCAAGCCTGGAGAACACCATCGCGGTGATCCAGGAGTCCGCGTCAGTCTGCGTGACAGGCGGAAGCAGCACACCGGGCTCCGCCGAGACCAGGACCGCGGTCCCGCACCAGTCCCCCGGGCAACTCGGGGCTTCGCGGCAGGCGCCGAGAACGGCCGCCGCCGCGGCGCAGAAAAGTGCGCCGTGCTTCATAGCGCGAGAATATTGACCAACGAGCCTAGCGGCGCCAGGTCCAGGAAGGGTCGGCGAAGACGGAACGGGGGCACGGGGGTAACGGGGTGGCGTCCTCGCCGCCCCATCGCTCGTCGCTGCCCAGCCAACGGTCTACGATCGCGGATGCGGCCTCCTCGAAGGCCACACGGCGGCCCAGGACCTCAGACAGGGACGTGGCGTTGGTGACCCGCGCACGCTCCCGACTTACCCGAGCCACGAGATCCTGCGAGCCACCGAGCAGGATGGACCCGTGCTGCAAGAACGCGCTGCCCTGCCGCACCTGCGCCGAGCCCACCACTTTGCGCCCCCGCACCAGGACCTCACCGCCCACGGGCTGGGCGAAGCAGGCGCCGGCGGACAGGGAGCCAGGTCGTGCTCCCGGGGGGGCCAGCGTGGCGTCCACGTCGAGCGCCCGGAGCGCGCGCGCCAGGCGCTCGTGAATGGCGTGGTAGCTGTCACGGAGGCAGCCGAACGCGGCCACTGGAGCGGCCACCGCATACGTCACTTCGTCGTCGTGCCACACGGCGCGGCCGCCGGTGGGCCGGCGGACCACGTCCACGCCGAGGCGCTCGATCTCCGATCGATCATAACGGGACAGGGCGGGCTCATTCCGACCGAACGACAAGCACGGCGGGTTCCAACGATACAGGCGGAGGTAGGCCACGTCGCCGCGGTGATCCACGTCGTCCAGCAGCGCCTGGTCCAGGCCCATGTTCTCGGTGCCGGGACGGCCGGCAGGATCGATCAAGACCTTCCACGCAAGAAGGGCCGGGGAAGGGGGAACGGGGAAGGGGGAAGGGCTTGGCGCGATGGGCATCACGCGTAGGCGGCGACCGGCGGACACACGCACACCAGGTTCCGGTCCCCGTAGGCCGCGTCCACCCGTCCGACGGCCGGCCACACCTTGTGTTCGCGCGTGGCACGGGTGGGGAAGCCCGCTCGCTCTCGCGAGTAGGGTCGGTTCCAGCCCTCTGCGAGCAACGCGCCCAGCGTGTGTGGCGCGTGGGTCAACAGGTTGTTCTCGCGGTCCGCCTTGCCCTGCTCGATCTCACGAATCTCCTCGCGGATCGCGATCATGGCCTCGCAGAAGCGATCCAGCTCGCCCTTGGGCTCGCTCTCCGTGGGTTCCACCATCAAGGTACCTGGGACGGGGAACGAGACCGTGGGCGGGTGGAACCCGTAATCGATGAGCCGCTTAGCGATGTCCTCCACCTCGATCCCCGCCGACTGCTTGAACGGCCGCGTATCGAGAATGCATTCGTGGCCGATGAGACCGTTCTTCCCGCTGTACACCAGCCCGTAGTGTCCGGCCAGTCGCCGCGCGATGTAGTTCGCGTTGAGAATGGCGAGCTTGGTCGCGTCGGTGAGTCCATCGGGGCCCATCATCGCGATGTAGGCCCACGAGATCGGCAGGATGGACGGACTCCCCCACGGCGCCGCGGACACGGTGCCGCAGGACCGTTTGATGCCCAGCGGGATGACAGGATGATCGGGTAAGAACGGCGCCAGGTGTGCGGCTACTCCGATGGGCCCCATGCCGGGCCCGCCGCCGCCGTGCGGGATGCAAAACGTCTTGTGCAGGTTGAGATGGCAAACGTCGGCCCCGATGTCCCCGGGGCGGCACAGGCCCACCTGGGCGTTCAGATTGGCGCCATCCATGTACACCTGGCCGCCGTGCCGGTGGACGACCTCGCAAATCTCCTTGATCCCGGCCTCGAACACGCCGTGCGTGGAGGGATACGTGATCATCAGCGCGCCGAGCGTATCGGCGTGCTCCTGCGCTTTGGCACGGAGGTCGGCGAGGTCTACGTCGCCCTGGGCGTTGGTCTTGACCACCACCACCTTCATGCCCGCCATGACGGCGCTGGCCGGATTGGTGCCGTGCGCGGACTGCGGAATGAGACAGGTAGTGCGGTGCCCCTGGTTGCGGCGCCGGTGATAGGCCCGGATGACCAGCAGGCCGGCGTACTCGCCCTGGGCACCGGCGTTGGGCTGGAGCGACATCTTGGCGAAGCCCGTGATCTCGGCCAGCCAGGACGTGAGCTCGGTGAACAACTGCTGGTAGCCCTGCGCCTGCTCCGGCGGCGCGAAGGGGTGAATGCCGTTGAACTCGGGCCAGGTGATCGCCGCCATTTCCGCCGTCGCGTTGAGCTTGAGCGTGCAGGACCCCAGCGGGATCATCGCCGACGTGAGCGACAAGTCGCGGTCCTCGAGCTGCTTCAAGTACCGCAGGATCTCGGTCTCGGAGTGGTGCCGGCGGAACACCGGATGGATGCAGAACGCGCTGGTGCGCGAGAGGCTGCGCGGAATGGCGGGCGCGATCTTCCCGGCGAGGTCGTCCACCGAGAAGGGGAGCCGCTTGCCTAGCGCGAAGATCGACGCCAGCTCCTGGACGTCGGCGGCCGTGGTGGTCTCGTCGAGCGAGATGCCCAAGCGCGTGGGCGACAGGACCCGCAGGTTGATGCGCCGGGCGCGCGCCGCCTTCAGCAGGCGCTCGCGCTGCGCCTTGGCGACTTCGACGCATAGCGTGTCGAAGAACTCGCCGTGCACGACGTGATAGCGGAGCCGCCGCAGCGCCTCCGCCAGTAAAGCTGTGAGGCTGTGCACCCGGCGGCCGATCGCCGCCAGCCCATCGGGCCCGTGATACACCGCGTACGCGCCGGCCACCACGGCGAGCAATACCTGCGCGGTGCAGATGTTACTGGTCGCCTTCTCGCGCCGGATGTGTTGCTCGCGCGTCTGCAAGGCCATCCGGAGCGCGGGCCGGCCGGCGCTGTCCTTGGACACGCCGATGATCCGACCGGGAATCAGGCGCTTGTACTCCTCGCGCGTAGCGTAGAACGCCGCGTGGGGGCCGCCGTATCCGAGCGGCACGCCGAACCGCTGGGAGTTGCCGACGGCGACGTCGGCGCCCCATTCGCCCGGCGGCGCCAGCAGGGTCAGCGCCAGCAAGTCGGTGGCGGCCGTGACCAGCGCCCCGGCGGCGTGGGCCTTCTCACAAAGCGGGCGGTAGTCCTTTATAGCACCGTCCGTGGCCGGGTACTGGACCAGGGCCCCCACGACGCCCGGCGCGAAGGGAAAGGTGGCGGGGTCCCCCACCTCGACCTCCACGCCCCGCGCCTCCGCCCGGGTGCGCACCACCGCGATGGTTTGCGGGTGGCACGCCTCATCCACCAGGTACACCGGGTGCTCGGGGTGGTTGACGGCCAGGCTCATGGCCATCGCCTCGGCGGCCGCCGTTCCCTCGTCCAGCAAGGACGCGTTCGCGATGGGCAGCGCGGTGAGGTCGGAGACCATGGTCTGGAAGTTGAGCAGCGCCTCCAGCCGGCCCTGTGCGATTTCCGCCTGGTACGGCGTGTACGCGGTGTACCACCCCGGATTCTCGAGGATATTCCGCTGGATCACGGGGGGCGTGATGCAATCGTAGTAGCCCATGCCGAGGTAGGAGCGGAACACCTGGTTCTGGGATGCCATGGCGCGAAGCGCGGCCAAGGTCTCTCGCTCGCTGCGGGCGGGCGGCAGGTTCAAGGCCCGAGGGAGCCGGATGTTCCGGGGGACCAAGTCGTCGATCAGCCCGTCGAGCGACGGGTAGCCCAGCCCGGACAGCATTTGCGGCACCTCATCCGGTCGCGGCCCGATGTGGCGTCGCACGAAGCGGTCGGGATGTTGGAGCGGGGAGCGGGGCTGCCTGCTCGGTGGGGCCTTGGCCGTTTTTGCGGTGCGCATGGCTCGATCCTATTCGTGCAAACGCCCTGGGGGCTCCCAGGGCGGGGGTTTCTGCGGGCGGCGCGTGGCGGACTCCGGGAGCCTGGCTACTCGCCGATGTGCTGGGCGTAGTCTGCAGCGGTCAACAGCTGATCCAGCTCGCCGGCGTTCTTCAAGCGGAGCTTGATCATCCAGCCCTCGCCGTAGGGATCCTTGTTCACCAAGCTGGGGTCGCTCTCGAGGGCCTGGTTGACCTCGACGACCTCACCCGCCACCGGGCAGAACAGCTCGGACACCGCCTTGACCGCCTCGATGGTCCCGAACACCTCCATACGGCCGAACTTGGCTTCCACGGCGGGCAGGTCCACATACACCACGTCGCCCAACTCGCCTTGCGCGTAGTCGGTGATACCGATCTGGACGATGCCGGCGGTTTCCGTCGGCTTGAGGTACTCGTGCTCTTCGGTGTAGTGGAGGTTGTCCGGGATCTTGGACATCGGTTCGACCCAGGTTCGGAAAGAACGCGGGCGAAGGTTACGTGTGGCCCGAAAAGGTGTCAAGCCATAAACCACTTCACGCGCTCTCGGAACGTTTCTCTATGTCCTGCCAGGCATCCCACGCGGCCCGTTTCAACTGGTCCAGCGTTCCGCCGTTGTCGAGCACGATGTCGCTCCGGCCCCGTTTGACGTCGGCGGGGAGCTGCGCGGCGAGCAGGAGCTCGATCTCCGCGGCCCCGAGTCCGCGCTCACCCAGCCGGGCCCGCCGCACTGCCTCCGGCGCGTCCACCAGCACCACCAGGTCGAACGCGCCGGGGTCCAGGACTTCGAACAGCAACGGGATGTCGTTGATCACGATGGCGTCGCCCCGGGCGCGCGCCGCACGCACCAGCTGGTCGCGTCGCGCCTGGACGGCCGGGTGCACGATCGCATTGAGCGCCTCGCGTTGGGCCGGGTCCTCCAGCATGATGCGGCGCAGCCTGGAACGATCGAGGCTGCCGTCGGGGAGGAGCACTGGTTCCCCGAAGTGTCGGGCGATCTGGGTGAGCGTAGGCGACCCGGGACGCTCCACCTCGCGGACCAGATCGTCGGCGTCGATGAGCGTGGCGCCCCACTGCTTGAACCACCGCGCGACGGTGGACTTCCCCGCCGCGGCGTTGCCGGTGAGGGCGACGTTCAGCACTCAGAGCAGCGTGGTCTGCGCGGCATCGGGTGCCGGCACCTGGTGGCAGTGCCGGCAGCGCGCCTCGTACGATTCGCTGCCGCCCACCATGATGGTGGGTGAGTCGTAGGGCGCCGGCTTGCCGTTCAGCAGCCGCTGATTGCGGCAGGCGGGGTCGCCGCACACGACGCAAATGGCGTGCAGCTTGTGCACGATTTCCGCGACCGCCAGGAGCTGGGGCATGGCGCCGAAGGGCTCGCCCCGAAAATCCGTATCTGTGCCGGCCAGGATGACGCGAACGCCGCGCCGCGCCAGGTCGGTGGCGACGGCCACGATGCCGCCGTCGAGAAACTGCACTTCGTCGATCGCGACCACGCTGGTGTCGGGGCGGGCCTGGGCCGCGATCTCCCGCGCCGTGCTCACGGGATGGGCCTCGACGGTGAGCCCGTCGTGCGTGGTGACCGAGAAAACGTGGTAGCGATCGTCGAGGTGGGACGTGAAGACCTGGACCCGCTTGCGGGCGATCACGGCCCGCCGCACCCGACGGATGAGCTCCTCACTCTTGCCACTGAACATGACCCCGGTGATGACTTCGATCCAACCGGACTGGGTGCCGTGATACACGACGCGGTGTCACCTGGTGCGGGAACGCCGAGGGACGTTACCCGAGGCGGCAAGGGGAAGCAAGCCGCGCTTGCGGTGGGACATCGGGCGGCGATATTGCGGCTTACCGGGCGGCAGTGATCGGGAACCAACCAGCGGGGAGCACGTGAACAAAGCGGAACTCGTCGCGGCGCTGGTCCAGCGAGCCGGGCTCAAGAAGGCGGATGCAGCCGGGGCGGTGGAGGCGTTGTTCGGTACCAACGGCATCATCGCGGCCGAACTGCGGCGCGGGGCGCGGGTGCAGATCACCGGGTTTGGGAGCTTTCACCCACGCACGCGTGGGGCGCGCATGGGCCGGGACCCGCGCACCGGCACGACCATCCAGATTCGTGCCGCGGTGGCTCCGCTGTTCCGTGCCGGCGCCGCGCTCAAGGCTGCGCTGAACCGGAAACGCTAGCGGCGGTCCAGCCGCGCGGCGATGCGTCGGCCCCGCAGCGTCGTCCCCGTGAGACCGCGGACCGCGCGTTCCGCTTCCTCGGCGCGCACATCCACCAGCGTGAAGCCCTCCCGGAGCTCGATCCGGCCGATGTCCTCCTTGGCCAGCCCCACGGCGTTGAGCAACGCACCCACCAGGTCGCCGGGGCGCAGCTGGTCACGCCGTCCCGCGTTGACGTGGACCCGCACCCACGCGGTCACGTCGGCCGGAGCGGCGGCCGGCGGGCCGGCGTCCCCGCGGGCCAGCAGGGCGGCCGCCACCAGCGCCGGGTCGTGCTCGTCGAATAACGAGTCCAGGGCCAGCAGCTCCGGTAGTGGCAGGCCGGCGGCCAGCCGCTCGCGAACTTCGCGACGAAGTTGGGTGAGCCGATCCCGGGCCCGATCGGCGGCTCCCGGGAGACGGACGGCATCGAGCGGGGCGGCCAGGCGCCGGAGATAGGGCAGCTGCGCGGCGTCGAGCAGCACCACGATCTCCCGCGCGGCCCCCCGGAGCGCGGCGAACACGTCGGCCGACGGCAGATCCGCGGCGATCGCCAGGTCGGCGGGCCCGGCGGTCGGGGCGGTCTCGGGACCAAGGCGCACCCCCTCGGCCGCCAGCAGGTCCGCCCAGCGCGCCGGGGCGGTGGGGCTCGGGTCCCACACGATGGCACGATGGGGATCGAGCACATCGAGCACGGCCTGGGCCGCCGTCACGCGCCGCGGCCGGTCGATGACGGCATACCGCGCCGGGCCCACCGGGGTCGCCGGGAGGCGGGCGGCCCAGCCCACCGGGGCGCGCCGCGCGTGCCGCTCCAGGAAATCCGCCAGCGGCGCCTCGTCGGCCGTGAGGACGATGCGCTGTGCCGCGGGCGCGTCCGCCAGCAGGGTATCAAGCCCCGCCCCGAGTCCCGCCGCGAGCAGCTGCTCGGGCCACCCGATCACCACCCGTGCCAGCCCGTCGAGCTTGAGCGCGGAGCGGCGCACCAGATCGAGCGCATCGGGGAGGGTCGCGATGAGGGTACGGATTCGCCCGGCTGCCAGCAGGCGCTGGGTTCGAGCGGCGCCGGTGGCGGGATGCAGGGGCCCGAGGTCGGCCAGGGAGTGGTGCGCCGCCGCGAGCTCCACGCCCACGGAGGTCCAAGGAACCAGGATCAGCGTCGCCGGCGTCGCCTCGGCGGGCGGGAACGCCGCGAACAACGAGCCGGCCGCCCAGGCAGAGGGTGGGCAAACGTACACCAACGACTTCTTGGCGGCGAGCGTCGCGCGAAGCCCCGCGTCCAGCGGGGGGATGAACTCCCAGGCCACGAATCCCTCGGTTGTCAAAGACGCCGGCAGTGGCTGGATGCTAGCGAGCGCCGTACGCGATGGCAACGCCCCTGCCAGGTGCTGTAGATTCGTAGCGGTATGGTGAGCTTCTCCCGCGCGGTTGCCGCCGTCACGTCGCTGGCGCTCGGTGTCGCCGGCGCCGCGTCGGCGGCCCAGCAACGCCAGACCGCCCGCCAGCTCGGCGTGGTGGTGGGCGTCCTGCCCCCCGGCCCGCTCAACGCGATCACCGACGTGTCCGGCGTCCTGGTGGGCCAGGTGACCGTCCGCTCGGGTGACTCGATCAACACCGGCGTGACCGTGGTCCTGCCGCACGATGGCAACCTGTTCCGCGACAAGGTGCCGGGCGCCGTGGTGGTGGGAAACGGGTTCGGCAAGTTGATGGGATTCACGCAGGTGCAGGAGCTGGGAGAGCTGGAGTCCCCCATCGTGCTGACCTGCACGTTGTGCGTGCCGCGCGCGGCGGACGCCACGCTGACGTATCTCCTGTCGCTGCTCGGGAACGAGAGCGTCCGCTCCATCAACGTGGTGGTGGGCGAAACCAACGACGGGACGTTGAACAATATCCGGGCTCGGCCCATCACCGAGCGGGACGTGTTACGGGCGATCGAAGAGGCCCGGCCCGGGCCGGTGGAGCAGGGCAGTGTGGGCGCCGGGCGCGGCACCATGGCCTTCGGCTGGAAGGGCGGAATCGGGACGTCCAGCCGCCAACTCCCGGACCGTCTGGGCGGCTGGACCGTGGGAGTGCTGGTGCAGACCAACTACGGCGGGATCCTGCAGATCGCGGGCGCGCCCGTGGGCATCGAACTGGGCCGCTACTATCTGCGGGACGAGTTGGAGCCGACACCGGTCCGCGACTCCCCCGACGGCTCCGTGATGATCGTGCTGGCAACCGACGCGCCCCTTGAGCATCGGAACCTGACGCGGTTGGCGCGGCGGGCGCTCGCGGGGTTGGCGCGCACTGGCAGCTCCATGAGCAACGGCTCCGGCGACTACGTGATCGCTTTCAGCTCGGTGCCCATCGCCCGGCTGGGCTCGATGCCGCGGATCCCCAACGACGCCATGAGTCCTCTGTTTCAGGCGGTGATCGAAGCCACGGAAGAAGCGATCTACAATTCCCTGTTCATGGCCACCACGGTCCAGGGGTACCGCGGAACGGCGACGGCCCTGCCCCTGGATTCGACGCTCGCCATTCTCCAGCGCCACGGAGTGCTCCGCAAATGACGGCAACGTCTGTTTCTCCTCGGCCGCGGCGTCTGGGGCCTCTCCGGCCACCGCGGCCGCTCCCGCTTCTGCCCCTCCTGCCCCTCCTGCCCCTCCTTGCCTCCTTGACGGTGGCGCCAACGGCCGAGGCCCAGCGCCCCCTCAAGGTCTACATCTCCGCCGACATGGAGGGCGTCGTGGGCACGGTCACCGGGGACCAGCTGGGGCCCGGGGGTTTCGAGTACGAACGGTTCCGCCAGTTCATGACGGCCGAGGTGCTGGCCGCGGTCGAGGCGGCCAAAGCGGCCGGCGCCACGGAGATTCTGGTGAGCGATTCGCACGGCAACGGAGAGAACTTGTTGATCGAGCGGCTGCCCGCGGATGTCAGCGTGGTGCGCTCCTGGCCGCGGCCGCTCATGATGATGCAGGGGATCGACAGCAGCTTCAGCGCGGCGCTGTTCATCGGCTATCACGCGAGCGCCGCCAACCCGCGGGGCGTCCGGGCCCACACCATCTCCAGCGCGCGGTTCGCCGACGTGCGATTGAACGGCCGTTCCGTCACCGAAGGCGCGATCAGCGCGGCCATCGCCGGCCACTTTGGGGTGCCCGTCGTCATGATCTCGGGAGACGACGCCGCGGTGGCGGAGGTGAAGGCCCTGGTGGGGGACCTCGAGGGTGCCGTCGTCAAATGGAACTACAGCTTCCACTCCGCGCGGACCCTGACCCCCGAAGCCTCCGGTCGGCTCATCCGGGAGAAGGTCACCGCCGCGCTCAAGCGGCTGGGGCAGTTCCAGCCGTACACGCTGCCGGCGCCGGTGACGCTGGACCTCCAGTTCAGGCACTACCGCCCCGCGGAGATGCTGGCCTATCTGCCCATCGTCCAGCGGACGGACGCCCACACCATCCGCTACGTTGGCTCCGACGTGCTGGCGATTTCCAAGTTCATCGAGTTCGTCACGACCTACGACGTGGCGCTCGAGCCGTGAACCCAAGCCCAAGGGACCGCCCATGACCGCCAACTCGGGCTCGGAAGGGTACCGACTCTCCAAGAACCTCGAGTACCTGAAGCCGTCGGAGACGGTGTCCATCAACCAGGAGACCCAGCGGCGACGCGCCGCGGGCGAGGACGTGATCGACCTGTCGGCCGGCGAGCCGGACTTCGACACGCCCAAGCTGGTGAGCGAGGCGGGGGTGCGGGCGATTCAGCAGGGCAAGACGCATTACCCGCCCGCGGCGGGCATTCTCGATCTTCGAGCGGGGGCGGCGCGGCACCTGTCGCTGCTGTCCGGCGGGCGGCCGGTCAACGCCGACCACATCGTGGTGTCCACGGGCGCCAAGCACTCGCTCTTCAACGCCTGTATGACGCTGTTCGGACCGGGCGATCGGGTGCTGATTCCCTCGCCGGCCTGGGTGTCCTATCCCCAGATCGTCCGGCTGGCGCGCGCCGAGCCGGTGATGGTCGCGGGCGACATCGAGTGGAGCCTCAAGGTGGACGTGGACGCGCTGAACGCGGCGTGGGACCATCGCGTCGCCGGGCTGATCCTCTGCTCGCCGGTCAACCCCACCGGCGCGGTGTACAGCCGCACGGAGATCAAGGCGATCGCGGAATGGGCCAGGGAGAAGAACGTCTGGCTGATCGCCGACGAGATCTACCGGCGGATCCACTACGGTTCGGGGCCGGCGCCGTCGGTGTTCGATCTGCCGGATGAGCTCCTGACGCGGGTGGTGGTCATTTACGGCGCCAGCAAGGCCTACGCCATGACCGGCTGGCGGATCGGCCTTGCCATTGCCCAGCTACCGATTGCCAAGGCCATGGCCGCGCTGCAAACCCACGTTACCAGTGGCGCCTGCCATCCGGCCCAGTGGGCCGCGGCTGCGGCGTTCGGCGACGAGCGGGTGGAGGCGTCCGTGGCGGAGATGGTCGAGGCCTTCCGCCAGCGGCGCGATCTGGTGGTGGGGCATTTCCGGGAACACTTAAGCGGGGTTGAGTTCGTTGAGCCGCTCGGCGCCTTCTACTTCTTCTTCCGGGTGGACGGTTATTTCAACGACGAGATCGCGACCGCGGGGGCGTTTTGCGAGCGGTTGATGGCGGAACAAGGCGTGGCGGTGGTGCCGGGGGACGCGTTCGGCGACCCGCGCTGGGTTCGGTTGTCGTACGCGGCGTCGGAGAAAGACCTCACGCGGGCGCTGGACCGGATCACCCAATTCGCCCGGAAGCTGGAATCGGTACGGGCAGGACGGTAGGGTCGTGGCTCAGGGGTTGTGGTGCGCGCTGGTGGGGCGTGGTCCTGGCGTGCCGGGCGCCTCCCGCGCTCTCATGGTCCAGGCACGAACTAGCGCCTTGCCCCGGTGGGGGCCGCTCTGTATTCTGACGCCAACCCGGAACCTGGCTGGAATGCGCCCATGGGATTCGCGGCTCTCGTAGAGCCCCTGAGCGGGAAACTGCCCACGGTCACCTTCAAGTGGGATCCAGAAACCGAGATTCTCTCCGGCCACTTCAAGGGGGTAGGGAAAGCCGAAGGGCTGACCGGCACGGTGGAGCTGGAGGGCCCGGATGGCTCGTTCGCGGTGCTGGATGTGGCCGGGGGACGGCTCCGGGGACTCGAGGTGGTGGTGTGGCCGGAGACCCAGACGGTGCCCGGCCTCACCGCACCCGCCGCCAGGGAACGGGGCCGGCTGGTGCTTCCGGCCAGGCCGTCGCAGCCGGGGATCGCGGCGGTCGAAGTGGACACGCACATGGTGGCGGAGAAGACCCCGGACGACTCGACCATCCACCTTCGGGTGGGTCCGCAGCGCAGGGTGAAGCTGATCCAGGTGGCGGAAAACCTCGTGCTGGAGCTGGACGAGGCCAGCGAGATCGCCGGCTTCTGGCTGCTCCAAGTGCCGCCGTTCCCCCACGTCGAAGAGGGCGTTTGACCCGTCCATGACCGTCAACGAGCAGCTCCTCGCCTACGCCGAGCAGCTGTTCGCGCCGGAGGACGCCGCGCTCCACGAGATCCGCGCCCTGCAGGAGCGCGAAGGACTTCCCGACATCGCCATCTCGCCGGACGAGGGCAAGATCCTCGCGGTACTGCTCACGGCCATCGGCGCGCGGTACGTGCTCGAGATCGGCACGTTGGGGGGCTATAGCGGCGTGTGGATGGCCCGTGCGTTGACGGCGGGAGGCGTGCTCACGACGATCGAGGCGGACCCGAAGCACGCGGCGGCGGCGCGGCGGGCGTTCGAGCGCGCCGGCATAGCGCACCGGGTTCGGCTCATCGAGGCCAGAGCGCTCGACGTGCTGCCCACGCTCCCGCCGGGGTACGACGCGATCTTCGTGGACGCAGACAAGGAACCGCTGGAACAGTATTACGGGCACACCATGCGACTGCTCAGGCGGGGCGGGCTGTTGCTGTGCGACAACGCCTTCTTCAACGGACGGGTGACGGACCCACGCGACACCGCGGCCGACGTCGAGGGGGTGCGGGCGTTCAACCGGCTGGCCGCGAGCGACGCGCGGCTCGCGGCTGCCGTGGTTCCGGTGCGGGATGGCCTGGTGGTCGGCGTGAAGGTGGCGGAATGAAGCGGGGCAACCCCGTAGGGCGTGTGGTGGCGACGGAGGCCACGCCGGCGACGCCGCATGAATTCCGCTTCCGCGGTGCCCGACAGGAGGGCGCCGTGGGGATCGGCGCGCTGGTCCGGGTCGGGATTGAGGGCGGGCGGCAGGTGTATGCGGTGGTGACCGACGGACGGACGTACCAACAAGGGGATGAGGGGAAGCGGGAGGGGGGAGGGACAACGGACAACGGAGAACAGGCAGCCGTCTTGTGGACCGCCTCCGTGCTCCGGCAGGTTCCGGCCGAGCCGCTCCGGCCCGTGCCGATCGCGGACGTCTACCTCGCCGCGCCGGAGGATGTCTCGGTGGCGCTCCGGATGGACGCGTACGCGGGTGGGCTACCGGTGGGTTTGTATGGGAGCGAGGCGTCGCGGGCGCCGGTGCAGCTGGATCCGGATTTTCTGGTGGGGCCGGAAGCGGCGCATCTCAACGTGGGAGGCGTCTCGGGGCTGGCCACCAAGACCAGCGCCATGCTGTTCCTGCTGGCCAGCGTGTTTCAGCGTTTCCCCGGCTCGAAGGGCACCGTGGCCGCGGTCTGCTTCAACGTGAAGGGCGCCGATCTGTGCTTCTTGGACCGGGCGGCCCCACTGAGCGAGGCGGACCGGGAGATGTACCGGGCCCTGGGACTCGAACCCGGGCCGTTCGCACGGGCGCGGTACTACGCGCCGTTCAAGCCGGACGGCGCGAACCTCAACACCTTGCGCTCGCACGAGGAGCTCCGATCCTCGGTCGAGCCGCTGGTGTGGGGTCTGCCGGAAGTCCTGGAGTACGCCGAAGTCCTGCTCAACCGGGAGGACATCGACGCCAAGGCGGACGCCTTCATCGACTTCCTGGGAGACCGGGTGATCGGCAAGGAATTCGCCGACGACTGGGGCGGGGTGCACCGGGTGGCGAGCTTCGCGGATCTGGACCGCCTGTTCCGCGCCATCTTCGACGGGCTGGAACAGAAGGGCGGTCGGAGCGACATGTGGAGGACCCACCACGTCGCCACGATCCGCAAGGTGCGGAACCGCCTGATCAACATCTCGGTCCGGTGCCGTGGGCTGGTGGCGGACGACGGCTCGTCCAACGATCTGCCGTTCGGCAATTTCGAGGATCGCTCGGTGTATGTCCTGGACCTTGCGGGCACCGACCAGCTGGCCCAGGATCTGGTGTTCACGCGGGTGGTCTCCAAGCTGCGGGAGCATCTGGAGCGGCGCGATCTGGGCGTGGATCACGTCGTCGTGCTGGTGGACGAGCTGAACAAGTACGCGCCCGCGGATGGACCCGAGAGCTACGTCCGCGAGATGTTGCTGGACATCTCCGAGCGCGGGCGCTATTTGGGCCTGGTGCTGTTCGGCGCGCAGCAGTTCCGATCGCAGGTGCACCGTCGCGTGGTAGGCAACGCCGCGACGG
>Ga0209619_10000246_pt1 | contig 36343 bp, 32 predicted proteins | sample Rifsed16ft3_FD_184011 | JGI IMG/M metagenome (GOLD analysis project Ga0209619, IMG submission 184011) | Soil microbial communities from Rifle, Colorado, USA - sediment 16ft 3 (version 2) | ecosystem: Environmental > Terrestrial > Deep subsurface > Rock core/Sediment | place: Rifle, Colorado... | reverse complement strand
CCCGCCGCTCCTCGAGCCCGCGCGTGGCGTACACGCGGGTGAACCGCCCGTCCGCGACCCTCGAGACGAGGCCCAGGGCCTCGAACGAGTCGAGGAGGGACGCGAGGGCCTGGCGGGACATCCCCACCGCGTCCGCGAGCTCGCCCACGGACAGCCCGGCGGTCCCGTACGCGGCGGCGAGGGCCCGGCGCGCGGGCGCGGTCGCGAGGGCCCGGAACAGCGGGAGGTCGTCCGGCGGCACCAGGCCCGCGGGGACGAAGCTCTCGTCCGTCGCCGCGAGGTACGCCGCCGCCGCGAGCCGGAGCGCGTGGAAGCGGACCGTGGCGGGGGAGACGCCGAGGGCGCGGGCGACCTCCGCGATCGATCCGGCGGGGTGCAGGCAGAGGGACTGGAACACCCGCCGCCGCTGCGGGTTCCCGAGCACGGATTCCCGCGCGCCGGGGGCCGCCTCGGCCTCCTTCTTGATCGCCGCGAGGAAGGCCCGCCCCATCCGCTTCGTCATCGTCTAGCCCGTGCCGTACTCGTGTCGGATCAGCTCGAACAGCTGCTCCGGCTTCAGGTTCCGGAAGTCGTCGTCGGTCAAGCCCTCAAGCATCCGCTCGATCCGGTCCCCGACCGCCCTCGGGATGTCCGGCCGCTGGAGGAGCTGCCGGATCTGGGCGGGGATGCGGGTCGTGTCGGACCGCCGGAACTCGCCCTGCTCGACGATCAGGCCGAGCCCGCGGACGATGTGGTACGCGTGCGAGAGCTGGCTGTGGCGTGTCGAGCGGGCCTTCACGATCTTCAGCTCGCGGTTCACGTTCGCGCCGTCGCTCCTGTATCGCAGGTGGATCACGCAGTCCGCGAGGTACATCGGGATCACGACCTCCGGGCTCGTGAGGTCCCCCGCGCCGTGCTCCTCGAGCGTGCACAGGACCGTCCCGACGCGGCGGGTCTGTTTCAGCATGAAGCCGATGAGGTCCCGCTGCTCGTAGTTGTCCTTCGTGGACCACATCACGGGGGTCAGCGGGTCCACCGCGATGCGGGCGTTCGCGCCCTTCCAGTCGTCCACGAACGCGGGGAGCTCCTTCCGGATGAAGTTCGAGAACTCGCGTCCACTCGCATCGATGAACACGAGGAGCTCGTCGTCGAGGTACTCGAGGATGTCGGACCAGCCCATCTCGACGGCCTCGCGGATGATCTGCTCCTTGTTCTCGTCGAGCGAGACGAAGATGCCCTCCTGCCCGTCCTGGAGGCCGCGGCGGATGAACTGGGTGGCGAACGTCGTCTTCCCCGCGCCGGAGCGCCCGATCACGACGGTCGTGGAATTCTCGTTCATCCCGCCGTCGAGGATCGTGTTGAGGCCGAAGATTCCGCTCTTGATTTTCTTCAACGCCGCACCATTTGGACGTCGATATTAAAGGGTATTCCCGTGGGCATCGGGCCCCAGAATCACGCCCTCTCGCCCCGACCGTGGACAGGGTCAGGGCGTGGCGACGGCCGCTGCCTGATTGAAAATCGCGGCGAGGTCGTGGTCCCCGAGCCCACGGCCAAGGACGCCATCCCGCCGGTGCACCGGCTGCCCCTTTTCGAAGAGCACGAGCGTCGGCACGACGTCGACGCGGTACTCGTCCCACAGCGGGTTCTCCCAATCGTCGATGTAGATCAACGCGGAACGTACGTGGGCTTCCCCCGCGGCCTCGACGAACTTCGGCTTGAACCGCCGGCAGAACGGGCACCAGGACGTCGTGAACATCACGACCGTGGGCACGTTCCTCCGCTCAATCTCGCGGCGGAAGTCCGCGACCGTCGTGAGCTCCAGGGGCGGGTTCATCCGGGGATTCAAGGGTATCCCTGGCTAAAAGGGTGTGCCGAAAGGGGCGAACGAAGAGTGCACGTTGCCGTCGAATTATCCAAACCGTGGGCAATCGGTAGGCCGCTTGTCCCACGCCCAATCTTGGATTCGAGACAGTTTCGCGCGAGCAATCCATCCCTCTCCCGCTTGAGGATTCAGCTGCATGTGCGATACTCGCGCGCGTGGACGAAAAACGTTTTGTAGAAGGGTGGTTGTCGCCCTTCGGGAAACGGACGAAAGGCAAAGTACTCGCTTGGGGGATAGCGTTCAATGGAGTGGATCCGACGGCGGGCGGGGCAATAATCGGGACGCTTATTGGAGGGGAGGCTGTCCTGAAATGGATTACCAAAGCGGGGAGGCTCGGCATCCGATGACGAATTCTCTCGCACGCAACCAAGGCGCTAGCTTTTTCGACAAGGTGACCATCCAGGTTCATGAAAAGAAAAGCGGGCGGGAAAAAGAAGAAGAAGCGTGGCAAGCGGTTTGATACTCGAACAATAGATGGGCGGAAATGATGAATCTGCCAAGAGGCAGCCTATCTCCTCGGCGAACGGTCCAATCAGTCTGAAGACCTGCGTTCTGCGAGGCGGTGAAGCGACCTCAACGGACGTTGGCCGTCGGCTTACCGAATGTCAGAATCATGCTCGGGGCGTGCCGCCGTTGAACTCGGGGCAGCTTCTTGGAGAACGCGTCCTGAGGACATGTGAAAGTCTTTTACGCTGACAGACCATGCGGGCGCGTTCCCCCGTTTTCGAGATGGGAAGCCCATGGCCCACCCTGTACGCTCCGAGGAGATGCGCCGCTACTTCGCGGACCTCGAAGCGGGAGCCGACGCGGCGTACCGCGTCGCGACGGAGGCCCGGAGGAAGGGCCTCGACCCCTCGCGCGAGGTGGAGATCCCGAAGACCCAGGACCTCGCGTCCCGCGTCGAGAAGCTCCTGGAGGAGTACGGCGTCGAGGGGGTCGCCCGCCGTATCCGCGAGCTCAGTGAGCACCACGACCGCGAGGAGACCGCGATCCTCGTCGCGAAGGAGTTCGCGCACCGCCCCGCGAAGACGCGGGAGGAGGCGATCGACCGCGCGGTCCGGGTGGGTCTTGCGATCCTCACGGAGGGGATCCTCGTCGCCCCGCTCGAGGGGCTCGCGGAGGTCCGCGTGAAGCGGAACGCGGACGGCACGAACTACGTGGACCTCTCCTTCGCGGGCCCGATCCGCTCCGCGGGCGGCACAGGCCAGGCCCTCAGCGTCCTGATCGCGGACGTCGTGCGGCGAGACCTCGGGATCGGCCGCTACGTGCCGACCCGCCCGGAGGTCGAGCGGTTCAAAGAGGAGATCCCCGTGTACAAGCAGGTCCAACACCTCCAGTACACGCCCAGCGGCGAGGAGATCGAGCTCATCGTCGGCCATTGTCCGGTCTCGATCAACGGCGAGGGGACGGAGGACGTCGAGATCAGCGGGTACCGGGACCTCCCGCGGCTCGAGACGAACCGCCTGCGCGGCGGCGCGTGCCTCGTCGTCGCGGATGGCCTCTGCCTGAAGGCGCGCAAAATCCAGAAGCACGTCCGGCGCCTGAGTATCGACGGCTGGGAGTTCATCGACACGTACCTGGAGGCGAAGGGCGGGGCCGTCGAGACGCAGGAGAGCGGGTCCGTCCTGGAGCCGAGCGAGAAGTTCATCGAGAACATCGTCGCGGGCCGCCCCGTACTCTGCCACCCGAGCCGCCCCGGCGGGCTGCGGCTCCGGTACGGGAAGAGCCGCGCGAACGGGCTCGCGTCGCTCTCCCTCCATCCCGCCACGATGGCGATCCTCGACGACTTCATCGCGGTCGGCACGCAGATCATGACGGAGCGCCCCGGGAAGGCGGGCGCCGTCACGCCGTGCGAGTCCGTCGAGGGCCCCCTCGTCGTCCTCGACACGGGGGATTTCGTCGCGGTGGCCTCGGAGGCCCAGGCCCGAGAGCTCCGGCCCCGCGTGAAGGAGATCGCGGACCTCGGGGAGATCCTCGTGCCGTACGGTGAGTTCCTGGAGAACAACCATCCGCTCGTCCCGGGCGCCTTCGCGATCGAGTGGTACCGTGAGGAGCTGCGCGCCGCCGCGGGGGAGCTGCCCGCAGACTGGGAGTCGCCGACCTGGGAGCGGGCCCTCGAGCTCTCCAAGGACTATCGCGTGCCCTTGCATCCGAGGTTCAACCTGTTCTGGCACGACTTCGACGTGCCGACCCTCGTGCGACTGCGGGACTACATCTCACGGGAGGGCCGCCTCGAGGGCGGCGCGCTCCTCCTCCCGACGGAACCCGGAATCAAAAGCCTCCTCGTCGCGCTCGGCGCGACGCATCGGGTCCGCGGCGCCGAGCTCGCGGTCGAGCCGCATGGCCCCGCCCTCCTCGCGGGCCTTGGAATCGAGTCCACCGGGACCGGGCTCCGGACGAGGCCGCTCGTCGAGGCGGCGAACGGGCTCGAGTTCGCGTCCCGCAACGCGGGGGTCCCGATCAAGGCGCGCGGGCCCACGCGGATCGGCGCCCGCATGGGGCGCCCGGAGAAGGCGGCGCCGCGGGAGATGCAGCCCCCGCCCCACGCCCTGTTCCCGATCGGCGCGGCGGGCGGGATGCAGCGTCTCCTGAACGAGGCCGTCACGAAGGACGCGGTCGAGGTCGAGGTCGGCCTGCGGGTGTGCGGGACGTGCGGGAAGCGGTGGTTCCTCCCGCGCTGCACGTGCGGCGGGTTCACAGAGCCCCGGAACCGCGCGATGAAACAGTCGATCCCGCTGCGGGAGGCGGTCGACGCCGCGATGGCCCGCGTCGGGATGTCGTCCCTCCCCGCGGGCGTGAAGGCGGTCCAGGGCATGATCTCCCGCTCGAAGACCCCGGAGCCCCTCGAGAAGGGCCTCCTCCGCGCGAAGCACGCGATCCACGTCTTCAAGGACGGCACGACCCGTTTCGACATGACGAACCTCGTCCTCACACACGTCCGACCGGAGGAGATCGGGCTCGCCGTCGAGAAGGCCCGGGCCCTCGGGTACGCGCAGGACGCCCACGGCGCGCCCCTCCAGGACGGCCGGCAGATGATCGAGCTCCGGGTGCAGGACGTGATCATCCCGGAGGACGCGGGGGACTACCTCGTCCGCGTCGCGGAGTTCGTGGACGAGCTCCTCGAGCGGGTCTATGGCCTCCCGCCGTTCTACCGCGTGTCGACCCGTCAGGACCTCGTCGGCCAGCTCGTCGTGACCCTCGCGCCCCACACGTCCGGCGGTGTGATGGGCCGCGTGATCGGGTTCACGAAGGCCCGGGCCTGGTTCAACCACCCGTACTTGGTCGCGGCCCGCCGGCGGAACGCAGACGGCGACGAGGACTCCGTCCTCCTCCTGCTGGACTGCCTGTTGAACTTCAGCCGCTCGTTCCTCCCGGAAAAGCGGGGCGGGCTCATGGACGCGCCCCTCGTCCTCACGACGCAGATTGACCCGAACGAGGTCGACAAAGAGGCGCACAACCTCGACGTGATGTCCCGGTACCCGCTCGAGTTCTACCGCGCGACGGAGCGGTTCGCACACCCGAGGGAGGTCGAGCCGATGATGGACCTCGTCAGCAAGCGGATCGGTACGGTCCTCCAGTACGAGGGCTTCGGCTACACGCATCGCGTCGACGCGGTCGCCGCGGGGCCCCTCACGTCCGCGTACGTGAAGGGATCGATGGAGGAGAAGCTGGAGGCGCAGCTCCGGCTCGCCCTCCGGATCCGCGCGGTGGACGCGACGGACGTCGCGTCCCGCATCGTCGTCCACCATTTCCTCCCGGACCTGATCGGGAACCTGCGGTCCTTCTCCCTCCAGAAGGTGCGGTGCACGAAGTGCAGCACCCTGTACCGCCGGATGCCGCTGCGCGGGAAGTGCACCGCGATCGTGAACAAGCGGGAGTGCGGCGGGAACCTGACCCTCACCGTCCACGAGAGCTCCGTGAAGAAGTACCTCGAGCTGACGAAGCGGATCACGTCGGAGTACCCCGTCTCCCAGTACCTGCACCAGCGGATCGCCCTCATCGAGGAGGCGATCACGTCCCTGTTTACGGACGAGCGGACGCAGGACCTGAAGCTCGACGACTTCCTCTAGGCGCTCGGCGCGGAGAGCCCCTCCGCGCGCCGGAGGATCGCCCCGCCCGCGAGCCCCGCGACGAGGCCTGCCCCGATCAACAGGACGCCGCCCCAGGGCGGTTCCGTCGAGGTGCCGAACACGAAGTCGTACAGCTGCTTCAGGAGGCTCGTGAGCTGGAACGGGGGTGGGGCGAGGCCGAGCGGCCTCACGAGGATCGCGTCCACCAGACCCCACAGGGCGGCGAACACCGCGTCCGCGGTGAACGCCCACACCGCCGCGACGGCGAAGCCCGCGGCGAGGAGCGTGAGGCCGAGCTTCACGACGCCCGGGATCCGGACCACGAACCCGCAGGTCGGGCACACGGACCCGAAGTCCTCCGGGAGGTCCCTCGCGCACCGGGGGCACGCCGCCATCGTCCCCTGGAAGCGCGTCCGCCCGAAAACCCTTTCGCGCGCGGGCCCGGGGCTGTCCCGTGGTAGCACGGGCCCCGAAACCTTTTCGAGCCGCCGTCGGTTTCATGGAGCAGATGTTCGCCTCCCGGGCGACCCACGTCGAACTCTCCGGGATCCGGAAGATGTTCGAGCGCGCCCCCAAGGGCGCGATCAACCTCGGCCTCGGCGAGCCGGACTTCCAGCCCCCCGAGCACATCCTCGAGGCGCTCGAGAAGGCGGTCCGCTCCGGCCAGAACAAGTACGGCCCGACGGGCGGGATCCCCGAGCTCCGCGCGGCGATTGCGAAGCGGGTATCGAAGTACGCGGACGTGAAGCCGGACCAGGTCCTCGTCACGGCCGGGGCCACGGAGGCGCTGTGCGCGACGATGCAGACGTTCGTGGACCGCGGGGACGAGGTCCTCACGCCGGACCCGGGGTTCGTCCTGTTCGCGCCCCACATCACCCTCGCGGCCGGCGTGCCCGTGTACTACAAGGTCCGCGCCTCGGACGAGTTCCAGCCGCGCGCGGACGAGCTGAACGAGCTCGTGACGCCGAAGACGAAGGCGATCATCGTCAATTCGCCCGCGAACCCGACGGGCGGGGTCCTCGACCGGAAGGCGATCCAGGCGGTCGTCGACATCGCGGAGGACAACGACCTCCTCATCGTCTCGGACGAGGTGTACGAGCCCTTCGTGTATGAGGGGCGCCACGAGTCGTTCCTCGGGGCGTACGACAAGGTCGTGTACGTGAACTCGTTCTCGAAGCTGTTCGCGATGACGGGCTGGCGGATCGGCTACCTCGTCGCCCCGCCGGACCTCGTCCCGACGATCTCCAAAATCCACTACTACCTCATCGCGTGCCCGTCGACCCCGGTGCAGTCCGCCGTGCTCGCGGGCCTTCGTGGCCCGCAGGACTCCGTGACGAGGATGGTGAAGGAGTTCGCCCGTCGCCGGGAGCTCATCGTCACCGCGCTGAACAAAATCAAGGGCTTCCACTGCCTGTCGCCGAAGGGCGCGTTCTACGCGTTCCCGAGCTTCGATTTCCCGATCACCTCGGAGAAGCTCGCCCTCGAGATCCTGGCCGCGGGCGTGATCTGCACGCCGGGCTCGGCCTTCGGGGCGGCGGGCGAGGGCCACCTCCGGTTCTCGTACGCGAACTCGCGGGAGAACCTGCAGAAGGGCATGGGGGTCGTCGCCTCCGTGGCGGAGAAGCTCGCGTAGCGCCCGCCCTCCCGACCCAACGCTTTTTCTACGGCCCACCCATCGCCCGCGGGATGCGGAAGTCCGCCGCGTCCGCACTCGTGGCGATTACCGCCCTCGCGCTCGTCCTCCGGCTCTCGCCGCTCGCGCGGTTCGTGTACTTCGGGAGCGACGTCGGTGAGTACTTCCGGATCTCGCAGGGCCTCGTCGGGACGGGGCACGTGTCCCTCGCGTACGCGGGCTGGGGGGTCACGTACCCGTACTTCCCGGGGATGTACTTCCTCGTCGCGGGGACGACGTTCGGCGGGCTCGAGCTGAGCGGATCGCTGGGCCTGGTCGTCCCCGCGATCGCCGCGCTCGTCCCCGCCCTCATGTTCCTGATCGCCGCGCGGGTCCTCCGCGAGGACACGGCGGCCCTCGTGGCGGCGGCGTTCGTCGCGGTCGCGATGCCGCTCGTGTTCCAGACCGCGCACCCGATCCCCGCCACGGTCGGCGAGGTCCTCGCGGTCGCCGCCCTCGTCCTATTCCTCCGGCTCCCCGCGGACCCGAAGGCGTGGGCCCTCCTCGTGCCGACCACGGTCGCCCTCGTCGTGACGCACCACCTCGCCGCGTACTTCCTGATTGTGATGCTCCTGATCGCGGTCGCGCTCCGCGCGATCGTGCGGCCCGCGCCGGTCCCCGGGCTGCGGTCGCAGGCCGCGTACGTGGCCTTCCTCGCGGCCCTGGCCCTCGGGTTCTGGCTCGGGTACGCGACGACGTTCCGGACGAACATCCTCGCGGACGTGGACGTGCAGCCCTGGTGGCTCCCGCTCGCCGCGCTCCCCGCCCTCGTCCTCGTCCTCGCGGGGATCGTCGTGGCCCGCCGCCGGATCGCGTGGCGGTACCGCCCCGCGTACTCGACCTCGCGGAGGGTCCTCACGACGTACGTCGCGGCCCTCGTCGCGATCCTCGCGCTAGTGGGCGCCGCGGTGGCCGTGGGCATCCCGGGCACGACGATCCGCCTCTCCCCCGCCGTCCTGTGGTACTTCCTCCCGCTCTTCGGGTTCATCGCCCTCGCGGGCTCGGGCCGCCGGCACCTCGACTTCGCGGGCCGCGGGCTCGAGGTGAGCGGCTGGTTCCTCGCGATCGTCCTCTCGATCGGGTTCGGGGCGCTCGCCGCGCCGCGGGTCCTGATCCCGTACCGCCACATCGAGTTCGCGCTCCTCGCCCTCGCCCTCCCGGTGGGCGCGGGGTTCGCGCGGACCGTCGAGCTCGGGAACCTCGACCGGCGGCGGTTCGCGGCGTTCGCGTTCGCGGGCGTCCTCGTAGCGGGGAGCGCGGTGACCGCCTTCCCGCCCACGGGCGTCCTGGTGGGCTTCGAGGAGGGCGCTCGCCCCGCCGCGGTCTCGTCCGCGTACTGGGTCCGGGGGAACGTCGACGGGCTCCTCGCGACGGACCACCGGGGCTCGACCCTCGCGTTCGGGTTCGGCGGGGCGGACGCGACGTGGGACGCCGCGCGCCTCACGCTCGTGGCGGACTCGTTCGCGGACGCGGAGGCGGAGATGCGGAGCGTCCACGCCCCCTCCGGGGACGGGCGGGTGGACTTCGTGATGATCGACGCGGACCTCGTGCAGGGCGTCCAGTTCTTCCCGTGGGAGCCCGCGCGGCCCCTGGGGGGCGCGGCCCGCGAGAAGTTCGCGAGCACCCCGTACGTGAAGGTGTTCGACTCCGGGTACGCGCAGGTGTACTGGGTCGACTGGGGCCTCGCGCCGTGACGCGCTCCCGCCGCGGGGATATCCTTTAAGCCGGCGGCTCTCCCTCCCGCCGCGCGTGCGCATCCTCCACGTCGCGAAGAAGTACCCGCCCCTGATCGGCGGGGACGCGACCGCGGTGGACGCCCTCCGGCGGGCCCAGGAGCGGGCGGGCCACGAGGTGGCGGTCGTCGTCTCGAACGCGCCCGAGATCCCCGCCGCGGCGGGCGTGCACAAGGTCGGCCCGCCGCAGACTGGCGCGGACCTGGACCGCATCACGCGGAACCGCGTGCGGACGATGCGGGCCCTCCGGCGGTGGTGCCGGGTCGAGCTCCCGCGACTCCGCCCGGACGTCGTCCACTCCCACTCCGCGGACCTCGGGTATCCCGCCGCCGCGGAGGCGCGCCGCGTCGGGATCCCGAGCGTGCAGACGTGCCACGGGCTGTGGTTCCCCGTGTGGGGACCGTGGTCCCTCCGGGGGCGGGCGGAAATCGCGCTCCTCCGCCGCGCCCGCCACGCCGCGATCGCGACCGTGGACCGGCCCGCCCTGGAGGCGCTCCGGGCGCGGGGGTTCTCGCGCGTCGTCCACATCGCGAACGGCGTGGACGTCGAGGAGTTCGCGGGCCCCCGCACGGAGCCCGACCCGCCGCGGCTCCTGTTCGCGGGCCGCCACGAACTGCAGAAGGGCCTGGACGTCCTGCTCGATGCGGTCGCGATCGTCCGAAGGGACCGGGGCGCGGGGTTTCGCCTCGTAATCGCGGGCCAGGGATCCCAGACCCCCGTCCTCCGCGAGCGGTCCCGCGCCCTCGGGCTCGACGGTGTCGTCTCGTTCGCGGGGGCGCTCCCGCGCGGGGACCTCGTGCGCGCGGTCCGGGAGGCGAGCGCGCTCGTGCTTCCGTCGCGGTTCGAGGGGTTCCCGATCGCCATCCTGGAGGCCTGGGCCGTCGGCGTCCCGGTGATCGCGACCTCGGTCGGCGGGGTCGCGGACCTGTGCGGGCCCGAGAACGCGGTGCTCGTCCCGCCCGAGGACCCGCGTGCGCTCGCGACCGCGATCGCGGTCCTCCTCGACGACCCGGCCCTCCGGCGCCGCCTCGGAGGGGCGGGCCATCGCCTCGTGCGGGAGCGGTACACGTGGGACGCGGTCGCGGGCCGGTACATCCAGCTGTACGACGAGGTCCGAGCGCCCTCCCGGTCCGCGCCGCCTTGACGGAATCTTATTTGGGCGGGAGCGGCTCCCCGCGTGGATGCGGGTCGCGATCCTGTACGACTTCATGGACGTCGTCGGGGGCGGGGAGCGGGTCGCCCTCCTCCTCGGCGCCCGCCTCGGGGCGCCGGTCTTCACGACATCCCTCGACCCCGGCCTCCCCGCACGCGCGGGGTTCCCAGAGGCGGACGTCCGGTCCATCGGCGCGATCCCCCTCCGGCCCCCCCTCCGGCAAATCGTCGCGTCGGTGCGGTTCTCCCGCCTTCGGCTGGACGGCTTCGACCGGGTCGTGTGCATCGGGAACTTCGCGCTCTACGCGGCCCCGAACCACGACTCGATCTGGTACTGCCTGAGCCCGACCCGCGTGTTCTTCGACCGGCGGGAGGCGATGCTCGCCCGGCTCCCGCCGGGGGCACGCGGCGCGGCCGCCCTCTGGGCCGCCCTCCACGGGCGGTGGGAGCGACGCACGGTCGCGCGCGTGCGCAGGGTCCTGACGCTGAGCGGGACCGTGCGGGACCGCATCCGCCGGTACTACGGCCAGGAGGTCCGCGTCCTGTACCCGCCCGTCCCGACCTCCCGCTACCGCTTCGAGGAGTTCGGCGACTTCTGGCTCTCCGTGAACCGGCTCTATCCCGAGAAGCGGATCGAGCTCCAGCTCGAGGCGTTCCGGCGGCTCCCGTCGGAGCGGCTGAAGATTGTGGGCGGCCCGCCGACGGACGTCGCGAGGGGCCCGTACGTGAGCTCCCTGCGGCCCCCGCCGAACGTGGAGTTCCTCGGGGAGATTCCGGACGCGGCGCTCGCGGATCTGTTCGCCCGCTGCCGGGGGCTCGTCGCGACCGCGATCGAGGAGGACTTCGGCCTGACCCCGGTCGAGGCGATGGCCTCGGGGAAGTGCGTGCTCGCGACGGACGAGGGCGGCTACCGGGAGACCGTCGTCCCTGGTGAGACGGGCCTCCTGCTCCCCCCGGACCCGCAGGCGTTCGCGGACGCGATCACGGGTCTGGACGAGTCCCGCCTCCGGTCGATGCGCGACGCGTGCGTCGCCCGCGCCCGCATGTTCGACGAGGCCGCCTTCCTGGAGCGGATGCGGGCGGAGATCGGGGGCTAGCCGATGCGGTCCGCGCGGGCGTGGCGGGAGAAGCTCCGGTCGCCGGTCGTCCGGAACGCCGCGTACCTGATCGCCACGGAGGCGGTGGGCGGAGTCCTCGGCCTCGCGTTCTGGGCGGTCGCCGCGCGCTCCTTCCCGGACGCGGACGTCGGCGTGGGCGCCGTCCTCGTCACGAGCGCGACCCTCCTCGCCCTCCTCTCGACCCTGGGGTTCAACGTGGGCCTGATCCGGTTCCTCCCGGAACGGAGCGCGCCCCCCGCGCGGCTAATCAACTCGAGCGTCACGATCGGGGTCGCGGTCTCCGTCGCCCTCGGGGTCGGGTTCGCGCTCGGGGCGGGCCGCGGAATCCCGGTCCTCTGGTTCCTCGGGTCGGAGCCCGCCCTCCTCGTCCTCTTCGTCCTCTTCTGCGCGGTCTGGACGATGTCCCTCCTGTTCGACGCCTCGTTCGTCGGCCTCGGCGATGCCCGGCCCGTCTTCCTCCGCGCGGTCGTGTACAACGCGCTCAAGATCCCCCTCCCGCTCGCCCTCGTGCTCGCCCTGCGGCCGTCGTTTGCTCTCTTCGCGGCGTGGGGGGTCGGGCTCCTCGTGGCGAACGCCCTCGCGGTCGTGCTCCTGTTCCGTCGCGTCGTCCCGTCGTTCCGGCTCCGGCCCGACCTGGACCGGACGTCCGTGGGTCCGATGGTCCGCTTCAGTTTCCAGAACCACGTCACGAACGTGCTCGGCGCGGTGCCGGGCCTCGTGTTCCCCCTCCTCGTCGCGAACGTCCTGCTCCCCGAGGACGCCGCGTACTTCTACGTCGCGTGGGTCTTGGCGAACTTCCTGTTCCTCGTGCCCGGCTCAATCTTCACGAGCGTCTTCGCGGAGGGGTCCCGCTGGCTCCCGGGACTTCGCGGGAACGCGGTGGACGGGCTGTTCCTCTCGATCGCGATCCTGGTGCCCGGCGTCGCCGCGGTCTGGATCGCGGGCCCGTGGGTCCTGGCGGCGCTGAAGCCTAGCTTCCTCGTGGCCGTGCCCGCCCTGAACGTCCTCGCGGCCTCGGCGTTCTTCGTGGCCGTGAACGTCCTGTACGTCACGGTCCTCCGGGTGCGGAAGCGGATGCGCCCTGTGATCGCGATCTACGCGGGGACCACCCTCGGGGCCCTCGTGCTCAGCGTCCCCCTCATGCCCCGGATCCAGCTCCTGGGCGTGGCCCTCGCGTTCGCGATTGCGCACGGCGCGTGCGCCGTGTATTCCGCGTGGGCGATGCTCCGGGAGGGCGTCCTCCGGAAGCCCGCCTAAGGTTTCGGCGGGGACGGGAAGCAGATCGCGCAGTTCGGGTCGATGTCGCTGACCTTCTTGTGGTACTCGCAGAAGCGCGCGGTCCCCATGATCTCCGCGACGAAGCGGTTGATGATCGCGACCTGGTCCGTCTGCGCGAGCCCGTCGTGGATCTTCGCCGCGAGGCCCGCGACGAACCCGTCGATCTCCGGGAACCGCCGCACGAGGTCCATGTCCACGCCGCGGCTCTTCGTGTTGTAGTGGCTCACCGCGGCCTGCGTGATCCCGAGGGCCCTCGCGACCTGGACCTGCTTCATGTCGAACTTCACGAGCAGCTCCTGCGCGAGCCGCGCCCGGATCGCCGGCAGAAGCTTTGCCGCGGTCACTTCCGAAGGTTGCAGCATCGCGTCGGGCCCGGCCTCGGAGGAGCTTACTCGCTCCGCCGTATATAACGGTGTTGTCTTCGCCCCGTCCGAGGCGTCGTCCCTCCCGTGAATCGCTCGATTCGCGCGCGACCGGAAAAGGTTATAAGGGAAACTTCTCTCTGTCGCATCCCCCACGTTTGGCAGTCGAGCCGCATGACGGAATTATTGGAGGAGCTTGAGGTCAAGCGCGAACGCGAGAACGCCGAGGCGGAGCGGCACCGGCGGCGGCGGGACGAGCTGAACGACAAGACTCGCGAGTGGGTCGCGCGGCGGGACGACCTGAACGCGCAGGTGCGGGACCTCGTCGAGCAGGCGATGGGCCACCGCCAGCGCCGGGACGAGCTGAACGCCGACGTGAAGAAGGCGAAGGAGGAGCGGGACGCCGCGAATCGCCGCGTGAACGACCTCATGGACCGGGTGAACGAGCTGAAGCGGCGGAAGCTCCCCCAGGGGGCGATCCCCCTGAGCCACCTGAAGCGGGAGCTTCGGGAGCTCGAGTTCAAGCAGATGACCTCCGTCCTGAAGCCGGGGAAGGAGCAGGAGCTCGTCAAGGAGATGACCCGCCTCCAGGCGGAGATCCGGAAGCTCGAGAAGGCGCTTGAGGAGAACGAGGATGTCCGGAAGGGCGCCCGGGAGCTCAACGGCGCCCGGGAGACCGCGGAGGCGGCCCACAAGCGGGTCGGCGAGCTCGCGGAGCAGGCCCAGGCGGAGCACGACGCGATGACCCAGCTGTACGAACAGTCCGACGAGCTCCGCCACCAGGCGGACCTCGCCCAGGAGGAGTTCATCAAGACGAAGATGCTCGCGGACGAGGAGCACCACAAGCACATCGACCACATCCGCCAGGTCCATGACTACGACAAGATCATCTACGGGATCCGCCTGAAGTCGTTCCAGGCGGAGGGGGGTGGGGAGGAGATCAGCGGGAAGCGTCAGGCGGAGATGATCTTCGAGCGGTTCAAACGGGGCGAGAAGCTCAGCACGGAGGACCTGATGGCCCTCCAGAAGTCCGGATACCTCTAGGGGCACGTTTTTCGAGGTCCCGCCTTTACAAAACTCTTAAATACGGTCGCAAGGATATGTCAACGGGGGAATTTTGGGCTAGTTCGTTAGAGTGCATCCCATCCCTTCTGACAAGGCTAGCCCTCCCTTTCATTTTTCTGTGACACGCGCTGCGCATGCGCGTCGCTCCGCCTCTCGACGGCCGATTCCCGGTCCGCGACCCTTTAATACGGACGGGCTTCATCGGTTCCCCGCATGGTCCTCGAGAAGCTCGGCTCCTCGTTGCGGGAGGCCCTCCGGAAGATCGCGGGCGCCTCCCACATCGACGAGGCTCTGATCAAAGAGGTCGTCCGGGACATCCAGCGGGCCCTCCTCCAGGCGGACGTGAACGTCGAGCTCGCCCTGAAGATCACCCGCCGCTTGGAGAAGCGGGCGTTCGAGGAGCGGCCGCCCGCCGGGATGAGCCCGCGGGAGCACGTCGTCCGGATCATCTACGAGGAGCTCGTCTCGATCCTGGGCGGGGCGCGGGACCTCCCGCTAACGAAGCACCGGATCCTCATGGTCGGCCTGTACGGGCAGGGGAAGACGACGACGGTCGGCAAGCTCGCCCGGTTCTTCCAGAAGAAGGGACTCAGCGTCGGGGTCATCGCGGGGGACACCCACCGTCCCGCCGCGTACGATCAGCTCCAGCAGCTCGCGGACTCGATTAAGGTCGCGTTCTACGGGGACCGCGATGGGAAAGACGCGCCGAAGGTCGCGAGGGCGGGGTTGAAGGCGCTCGAGGGCACAGACGTCGTGATCGTGGACAGCAGCGGGCGGCACTCCCTGGAGGCGGATCTGATCGAGGAGATCAAGCGGGTCTCGAAGGTCGTCCAGCCGGACGAGACGATTCTCGTCCTGGACGCGGCGACGGGCCAGCAGGCGGGCCCGCAGGCGAAGGCGTTCCACGAGGCGGTCGGGGTGACGGCCGTGATCCTGACGAAGCTCGACGGCTCCGCGAAGGGCGGCGGGGCCCTGAGCGCGGTCGCGGAGACGAAGGCCCCGATCGTGTTCGTGGGCGTCGGGGAGAAGATCGAGGACCTGGAGAAGTTCGAGCCGCCCCGCTTCATCTCCCGCCTGCTCGGGATGGGGGACCTCGAGTCCCTCCTGGAGAAGGCACAGGAGTCGATCGACGAGGAGCAGGCGGAGCAGCTCACGAAGAAGCTGATGACGGGGAAGTTCACGCTCCACGAGATGTATGAGCAGATCGAAATGCTCGGCAAGATGGGGCCCGCCCAGAAGCTCCTGCGGATGCTCCCCGGCGTGGCGGACAAGATGAAGGACGGCGAGCTCGAGGGGACTCAGGGCAAGCTGCGCCGGTTCATCGTGGTCATGGACTCGATGACGGACGAGGAGATGGCGGACCCGAAGTCCGTGAAGTCGACCCGCATCACCCGGATCGCCCGAGGCGCGGGCGTCACGCCGCGGGACGTCAAGGAGCTCCTGAAAAGCTACGACACGAGCCGGAAGGCGATCAAGGGCTTCGCCGGGAACCGGAAGATGCGGAAGCAGCTGATGAAGCAGCTCGAGGCCTCCGGGATCGACCTCCCCGAGGAATGAGCCCGACCCGTCGGCCCCGCCACGAGAATCTTAATGAAGTCCGGTCCGCTACCGCGGAGGGACGGGTGAGCGAGGCATGGCGCTGAAGGAGTGGATGATGCCCCAGGAGCAGCGGTTCTTCGACGCCCTGGGGGCGGAGGCGGAGAACGTCCTGGCGGGCGCGAAGGCCCTCCGGGCCCTCATGGACGACTTCTCCCGGATTGCGGAGGGCCGGAAGCGGATCAAGGAGATCGAGCACCGGGGCGACGAGATCGTCCACCGGCTGTACGACGTCCTGAACCAGTCGTTCGTGACGCCGATCGCGAAGGAGGACATCGCGGCCCTCGCGTCCCGGCTGGACGACGTGCTGGACTACATCCACGCGGCCGCGACCCGCATCGCGATCTACGAGATCGACCGCCCCACGAAGCCCATGGTGGAGTTCGGCGACGTGATCCTCAAGGCGGCAGAGCAGCTCCGGGACGGGATGAACGCGGTGAAGGACCGCAAGAAGGACGCGGTCCTCGCGTGCACGATCGAGGTGAATCGCCTCGAGAACCTCGCGGACGACGTCCTGACCGTGTCCCTCGGGGAGCTCCTCAAGACCGGGGACCCCGTGCGGATCATCAAGCTCAAGGAGATCTACGAGACCCTGGAGATCGTCACGGACCGTTGCGAGGACGTCGCGAACATTCTTGAGGACATCGTCGTCAAGGGCCGCTGACCCTCGGAGGGCGATGATGGCCGCGCCCGCCTCTTCCCCTGAGGTGAACACGCGTCGCGAGGCGGCGAGGACCCCTTCGAGCGGCTGGAGGGCCACGCTCCTCCGCATCGTCTCGACCCGCTGGTCCCTGCGCGCGTGGTACGGGGGCATCGTGGCGTTCTTCCTCTTCATGGTCCTCCTGCCCACCCTCTTCGTGCTGGGGTACGTAGCCGCGGATTGGGCCAGCGTCAAAGCGGTCCTCGGTGACCCGGCGAAGGCGTCCCTGATCCCGCACGCCCTGTGGCTGTCCTTCGGGGTGGCCCTCACCGTCGCCGCCCTGGACCTCCTCGCGGGGCTGCCCCTGGCCTGGCTGATCGTGCGGCACGACTTCCGCGGGAAGAGCTGGTTCAACACGCTCGTCGACTCGCCGCTCGCGGTGACGACCGCGGGCCTGGGGTTCAGCGTCGTCCTGTTCTGGGGGGTCTCGTCGAAGATCACCCTGTTTCCGCCCGGCGCCGTCCACCTCACGGACAGCGCGTTCCTCATCCTCGTGCTCCTGCACCTCACGACGACGTTCCCGTACATGGTGCGGTCCCTCGCGGCGATCCTCGAGGAGATCGACGTGGAGTACGAGAACGCGGCGCGGGCCGCGGGGGCCAGCCGCCTCACCGCGGCGCGGACGATCACGCTCCCGATGTTCCGCTCGGGGATGGCCACGGGCCTCCTCCTCGTCCTCGCGAAGGCCCTGAGCGACACGGGCGGGGCGCTCACGGCCCTGACCCTCATCGGCGCCGTCGACCGGAACGAGTTCAACGGCACCGCGCTCATTGGCACCTGGAAGGGCCTCGCCGGCTCGGACCCCGCCCTCCAGCCCGCCCTCGCCTTCGTGAGCGCCCTCATGATCCTCCTGAGTCTCGTGCTCCTGGTCGTCGTCAAGTACGTCGCGGTGCGGCTCAAGGTGCCGTTGCGGCGGGTCCGCCCACGGCTGGAGCGGAAGCTCAGCGGCCCGCCGTATCCCCGGCTCCGGAACGTGGGCGCGATGGCCTTCCTCGTCGTCTTCATCCTCGTCCCTTCCTTCTTCTTCCTTACCTTCCTGGCGGTCGCCCCGCCGTCGGACGTGAACTGGGGCCGCTTCTGGAACGCGGTCGGCGTGTCCTTCCTCGTCGGAGGGGTCGCGACGGCGATCGATCTGGCGACGGGCGTGCCCCTCGCGATCCTCATCACCCGCGGCCGGTTCCGCCGTCTGGGCAAGGCCCTTGACGCCCTCGTGAACATCCCGTACATCGTCCCGAGCGCGGCCCTCGGGATCTCCCTGAGCCTGTTCTGGGGCTCCCAGAGGACGATCGTGCCGTCCGACGTCGTGCTCGTGACCTTCGCCCATGTCGCCTTCACGTTCCCGTTCGTCGTCCGGAATGCCGTCGGCGCCCTCGAGCAGCTCGACCCTGCGACGGAGGAGACCGCGCGGACCCTCGGCGCGAGGCCCGTGCAGGTCTTCCGGCGCGTCCTGTTCCCCGCGATCCGCCCCGCAATCCTCGCGGGCTCGATCATGGCATTCACGCGCTCCCTCGGCGAGACGGGCGCGACCCAGGCCGTGTCCACGACGACGGAGACGGTCCCGATATACATCGTGAACCTAATCACCCAGACGAAGGACTACTACCAAGCCGCCCTGGCCCAGCTCGCCCTCCTGTTCGTCTCCTTCGCGGCGATCCTGTTCCTGCGGCTCGTCCTCGAACGGAGGCGCGCCCGTGGCTGAGGTCGTGCTGGACCGGGTCTCGAAATCCTTCGGCTCGAAGCGCGCCCTGCGGGACATGGACCTTACAATCCGCAACGGGGAGTACCTCGTCGTCCTGGGCCCGAGCGGGGCGGGCAAGACGACGCTGCTCCGGACGATTGCGGGCCTCCTCGCCCCGGACCGCGGGCGGGTCGTGATCGGCGGACGAGACGTGACCCGCATGCCGCCGGACGCGCGGGGGGTCGCGTACATGCCCCAGACATACGCCCTCTTCGAGCGGATGACGGTGTGGGAGAACGCGACGTTCTCTCCGACCGTGAAGGGCTGGCCCAAGGAGCAGCGGGACCTCCTCGCCCGAGAGATGCTCTCCATGGTCCGCCTGATCGACCGCGCGGAGGCGTACCCGCGGGAGCTCAGCGGCGGGATGCAGCAGCGGTGCGCGCTCGCGCGCGCGCTGGCGGCGGACGCGGAGGTCCTGCTCCTCGACGAGCCCCTCCGCGCCCTCGACGCACGCCTCCGGATCGAGCTCCGGAACGAGCTGCGCGGCCTGATCCAGCACGTGGGCACGACGACCGTGCACGTGACCCACGACCAGGAGGAGGCCCTGATCCTGGCGGACCGGATCGCGGTCCTCCGGGGCGGGCAGCTCCTCGAGGTCGGGACCGCGGAGGACATCTACGCGCGGCCCTCGTCGGCGTTCGTCGCGAACTTCCTCGGGGAGATGAGCTTCTTCGAGGCGACGGCGTTCCCGTCGGAGGACGGCACCGCGCGCCTCGCGGCGGGAGGGACGAACCTCCTCGCGTCCGCGCGCGCGGGCCTCACGGGCCGCGTCCTCGCGGGGATCCGCGCGGAGTCATGCAGGGTGGCGCCGCCGGACTGGCGCGCGGGGCAGGGTGTCGAAGGCGTCGTCCGGCGGAGGCTCTTCATGGGCCGCCGGATCTCCCTCGAGGTCGACGCGGGCGAACTCGGGCCCCTGAAGGTGAAGCCGCTCACCGCGCAGGCCCGATGGGTACGGGAGGGCGAGCGGGTGTTCGTCGTCATGCCCGAGGAGGACATCCTCCTGTTCCCGATGCCGGCCGGCGGCGTCTCGGCCGCCTTGGAGGTCGAGTGACGTGCCGCGGGTGGAGGCGGTCGGCATCCGGAAGCGGTTCGGGCGCGTCACCGCCCTGGAGGCGTGCGACCTCGCGGTCGAGGACGGCGAGTACCTCGCGATCCTGGGGCCCAGCGGGTGCGGGAAGACGACCCTGATCAAGATCCTCTCCGGCCTGTGGGAGCCCACCGCGGGCCGCGTCCGGGTCGACGGCCGGGACGTCACGGGCGTGCCGGTGGAGGAGCGAGACCTCGGGTACGTGTTCCAGAACATCGTCCTGTTCCCCCACATGGACGTGTGGCGGAACGCGACGTACGGCCCCTGGGTGCGGGCCCGGCCGCCCCCCGAGATTCAGCGCGTGGGGCGGGAGGTCCTGGAGCTCGTCGAGATGCTCGACGAGCGCGGGATGTTCCCCAGCGAGCTCAGCGGCGGGGCCCAGCAGAAGGCCGGGCTCGCGCGCGCCCTCGCGAACAAGGCGAAGCTCCTGATCCTCGACGAGCCGCTGTCCGCCCTCGACACCCGCGTGCGACTCGACCTCCGGTACGCGCTGCGGCGGGTCGTGAAGGACCTCGGGCTCACGGCGATCCACGTGACCCACGACCAGGAGGAGGCGATGTCCGTGGCGGACCGCGTCGTCGTGATGCGGAAGGGCCGGATCGTGGAGGCGGACGCCCCCGAGGCGCTGTACGAGCGCCCGAAGGACCTCTTCACGGCGAACTTCGTCGGGGAGAACAACTTCCTCGAGGGCTCCGTGGCAAGGATCGTCGGGGGGTGGGCCTTCGTGGAGTTCCGGAACGGCCATCAGCTCCGCGTCCGCGCGGAACGGCTCCTGGTCGGGGACCCCGTCGTCGTCGCCGCGCGCCCGGAGTCGCTGGCGGTCGCGCGGGACGGGTTCGGGAACGTGATTCCCGGGCGGATCCAGGGCGCGCGGTTCCTCGGATCGACGAAGCGGCTCATCGTCCGCCTGTTCACGGACGACGTCGTCTCCATCGATCTCCCTTCCTCTCAAAGCCTAAATACGGACCGGGACGTTATGGTCTCGTTCAACGAGACGAGCGTCCTGGTGTATCCCCGCCCCTACATGGGGCTCCAGGAGGCGCTGAGGCTTGAGTGAGAAAGGCCAGCTCGAGTGGTTTCGGACGCGAAGGGAATCCCGGGCGCTGACGATGGCCCGGGAGCACATGAAGAAGGTCGTCGACACGGCGGAGGAGCTCGACAACCTCGTCGGCGCGGCGATCCGCGGCCGGACGGAGGAGATGGCGAGCGCCTTCAAGCGGCTCTCGATGAACGAGAAGGCCGCGGACAACGCGGAGATCCGCCTCGTGGAGGAGCTTAGCCGCGGCGAGCTCCCCGCCAAGGACCGCGAGGATTTGATGCGACTCGTCTCGTCCGTGGACATGATCGCGGACTGGCTGAAGGTCTCCGGGAAGAACATCGACCTCCTCCTGGAGACGGGGATCTCGATCCCGCCCGAGGTGTGGAGCGCGTTCAAGGAGATGACGAAGAACGCCCTCGACTGCGCCCGCGCCCTGATGGACATGATGGAGGCGTACGGGACGGACTACGACCGGATGCTGCGGACGCGGGACGAGGTCCGCCGCCTCGAGAACGTGGTGGACGACCTCTACTTCGGGAACCGCAAGATCCTCGTGAAGATTCACACGAACCCGGGCATCGTCGTGATCCTGAACGACCTGCTCGAGGGGATCGAGAACGCGACGGACTACTGCAAGCACGCGTCGGACACGCTGCTGATACTGGCGCTCAAGGGACGCTGAGTTCTCCGGAGTGGAGCGCAATGACCTCCCGGCGGAGGCGCTCGAACTCGGCAACCTGCTCCGGCGTGTAGCAGCGTTTGCGCATTCTAATGGGGCGTTGCCAACGATTGCGGTGGGTCCATTCGGTGAGACCCAGCTTACCCTCGGACTTTCTTCTGCGAAGTTCCAAGAGAAGTTCCGCCTGCCGCCTCTTCACGACCAAGTGGGGCATGAGCGCGTTGATTGCATTGGCGGCGCTTTTGTCATGGAGGCTCCAGCACGCGAGGTCTCGATGCCTCGGCAGCTTGGATTCCCCGGTCGCAACGCGGCCTCCGAAGGTCTTTGCCATCAGCTCGATTGCGGGTGAAGGCGACACCTGCGAAGCGCGAACGCTAATCCTGTATTGGTGGGCAAGCATGCCCTTCACGTTTCTCCTTTCGATTCGGAAGCTGCCGTCGCTGTCCATGATGCCGGCCAAGTACGCCAGCGTCTCGCCGCACGTCCGGTGAGGACCGTCTACACTCGTCGATTTCTCGGCGTCCGCCACGGCTCCAGAGTTCTGGACCGAACCTTCATGAAGGCCGATGAGCTGGGAACGAAGCCGCTCCATGATTGCCGCTCGATCCGAAGGCGAAGGTTCCCGCGGACGGGCGCCGAGTTTGCCCTTCCGAACCAGGCGAATCGAATGGGTAATATTTCGATCCCACTCAGTCTTCAGCCGACTGAGTTCCTGCAAGAGCAGGGCCTGTGGTCGTTTGACGAGGAGGTATGGGAGGAGTCTCGGGAGGGCGGCTTCCGCCTTGCGGGTGTGAATCTCGCAGCGGGCCATCGGACGCAGACCCGGCCGTACCATCGGTTTCATCATCTTGCCCCGGAAGGTCCGTGCGAAGAGGCAAACCGCCTCTCCGGGCCAAAGTTGCTGCACGCCCACCTGGACGTGGTAGTAGGTCCATCTGCCGCCACGGATGGGAGACTTGACGATCTTGAAGTACCCGTCACCATCCAACAGCCCAGCGAGATAGGCGAGTGTCTCGTCTTCAGCCACGATGCTGACTGGGGTTCCGCGCTTCTGAGGGTTGCGGGTACATGTAGCCAACACGCATTCTCAGCGTGTCCGGGAGACGGATCGGAAGCCAAAAGCGGCCCGTGGTCAGCAAGAACCAATCTGTCTAATCCGACTCAATTCTCGGAGCGAGCAAATACCTGACTTCTCCCTTCCCGCCCGCCACCGGGAACTCCATCTTCACCGGGTAGTCGCTCCCCAGGTGCAGCTTCACGCTCCCCGCGGTGGAGATCGCCTTCACCATGTTCGAGAAGTAGTCGAGCGGGAAGAGGGACCGCACGACCTCCTTCGCCTGGAGGTCCTCGAGGAGGTCCTTCGGGACCTTGTGGCTCACCGTGTCCGTGTCGCCCTCCGAGACGATTTCGAACCCGTCGGGCCCGACGATCAGGGCGATGTGGTCGCTCACGCTCTCGGAGGCGCGGATGCCCTGGCGCAGCTCCTCCGTCCGAATCGTGACGCGCGCGGGGAGGTTCAGGCTCGGGACCTTCGGGTCGCTCATCCCCGCGGTGTCGACGAGGGACATCCGGCGGGTCGTGTTGCCGACGTTCAGGACGAGGCGGTTCTTGTCCTCCTCGTGGGTCATCGTGATCGTGTCCCCCGCCTTCGCGAGGCGGAGGACCTCCTTCACCTTGTCCATGTCGATTCCGAGCTCGCACTCGTCCGCGCGGTACGCCTCGAACGCGCCGCGGTCCAGGGAGAGGTCGACCATCGCGACGTGGGCGGGGTCCACCGCCTTCACGGACACCCCGTCCTTCGTGACGTTGAACTTCGCCTCGTCGACGAGGGTCGAGATGACGTCGACGACTTCCTTGAGAACGTCGGCCTTTACCTTTGCCTCAAACATCCGGCTCCCCCGCGAGCGCGGCCCGATAACGGGGCCCGATTATAAAGCCTTCCGCGGCGCGACGCGATCAGTACTCGCGCCACGTGTGGGAGCACTTCGCGCACCGGTAGATGCGGGTCGTGGGCTCGTCCGCGGCGCGCGTCTGCCGCATCACCCAGAACGCCTCGAAGTGCCCGCACTTCGGGCACTCCGTCCGCGTCTTCGGGAGGGTCTCGAGCACGCCGTCGAGCACGAGGGTCTCCACGGGCCGGTCCCGGTTCACCTTCGCGGCGACGCGGGAGTTCGCGGCCTCGACCTTCGACACCTCGCGCGAGAACCCGCACCCCGCGTTCCCGCAGACGAGCTTGCCGTCGCTCGGGAACATCAGGGAGCCGCACTTCGGACAGAACATGCCGCGGACGGAACGGACGTGAACGCGGGATAAAAACGTTTGCGGCCCCACGGCGCGCGGGGGGCTCAGTCGCGGTGGTGGCGGGCGGGCGCGCGGTGCTCGTACTGGCGGAGGGCCCGCTCCACGAACCGCTGCGTCTCCGCGGCGTGGTCGCGGGCGCGGTGGACGGGGATCGGGGGCTCCTGCTCCGCAGGCACCGCGCGGGCGGGCTCCTCCTCGTCGTCCTCCTCGGGCGGCCGGCGCCGGGGCGCGAGTGCCGGCGCGCGGGCGTCCGCCGCGGCGGGGATCTTGCGGAAGTCTGCGAATGTTCCCGGGTGGCCGTGGCCTCGGTGGGCGTGCCCCGCGTGGGCGACGGGCTCGGCCTCGTGCGGGCGCTCCCAGTGGAGCCGGTCCAGGATCGGCTGCACGATCGAGACGCTGGTGGATGAGGAGCCGTCCCGCGCCTGGATCTCCCGCCGGGTCTGGTCCGCGACGATGCCGCCGATGTACGCGAAGGCGACCGTGACGAGGTACCCGTTCGTCCCCATCCCGAACAAGGACTGCAGGGCTCGCACGAACGTCGCGAGGTACTCGACCGCGAACTGCGTGTACGGCTGGAGGAACGGGATCGCGGACCCGACGCCCGCCGCGATTGAGGCGGGCAGGCCCGCGAGGAAGTCGATCTGCGGGCGGGCGTATCCCGCGTCGTAGCCCGCGGCGACGCCCCAGATGATCGCGACCGGGATCAAGGCCGCGAAGACCGCCTTCCACGGCGACCCGGAGCGCCGGCCCCCCACGTAGCCCGCGACCATGTACCCCATGGACTGGGGCAGCCACCACAGGAGGACCGACAGGAGGAGGATCACCCTCGCGGAGGACCAGAACGAGTACGGGACGTCGCCATGGAAGCGGTGGCGTTCGCCGTCCACCTCGACCCGGTACACCCCGTGCCGAGGGGGCCCGTCCGCCTCCTCGGCGTCCTGGGGGTCCCGCCTCCGGAGGAGACCCATTCCCATCCCTTCGAGCCGTCTGACTGACGTCTGACGCGTCGCGGATGCCCCGTCCGACTATTAATGTTTTTGTAACAGCGGGCCGGCGGGCTCCCGACGCGGCGTCCGCGCGAGGACGCCCCCGAGGGCGGAGGCGAGCGCCGTCATCGCCTCGATGTCTGCGGTGTCGAACGTCCACGGCGCGCTCGATTCGATGTCGAGCGCCCCGACGGTCGCGCCTCCCGCGCGGACGGGGACCGCAAGGGCGGACCTCGCGTCTGCGAGCGGACCGCGGAGGTACCGCGGGTCCTGCGAGACGTCGTGGACGACGAGGGGGACGCCGTGGCGGCACACGAAGCCGACGAGGCCCTGGTCCGGCGGGACCGCGATGGGCCGGTCCGAGAGGGGGCCGTGGGCGAAGCGGTGCTTCAGCACGAGCTCGCCCGTCGCACGGTCCACGAGGAAGATCCCGAACGCGTACGGGTCGACGTCCCGCGCGATGGCGGCCGCCAGGTCCCGCATCGCGTCCTCCGCCCCCGCGGCCGCCGTGATTCTTGTCGCGACGGACGCCCACCACGCCCTCACCCGCTCCGGATCGCCCAACACCGCACCCAGCACGGCACCGCCCCGTGCCACGACGCCACACGCGCGCTTGAAGGTTCGCCCGAATCACGGCGCGCCTAGCGGCCCGCGGAGGGGAGCCGTTCGAGCGCGTACGTGACCGGGACGGACCGCTCGGACGTGTTCTCCCACATCAGGTAGAAGTCCCCGGCCCACGGGGCCACGAACGCCCCCGCCACCACGGACTCCGCGGCGCGCGCGTGATACGTGACCTTCGCGCCTTGGTGGGAGTGGAGGTTGAACTCCACGTCGCCGCCGTCGCGGTCGTGGCGGGCCTCGTACCGCAGGGTCTCGCCCACCGCGAGCGGGACCCGCAGCTCGTGGACCCAGCCCTTCACCTTGCGCGGCGCGAGGGAGACGGTCCCCGCCTTCCGCGCCATGCCCGAAGGGAACTCGTCCAGCGCCCCACCCCCGCCCCGCGGACTACCGGCTCCCCTTCGCCGCCTTCAGCTCCGCGGCGGCCTCCTTCACGGTCGAATTCCCGTGGACGATCGCGCGGACCGCCCGGATCATCGGCACGGGGTGGTCGGACTGCCAGATGTTCCGCCCCATGTCCACGCCCACCGCGCCCTCCTCAATCGCGTCGTGGGTCATCTGGAGAACGTCGAGGTCCGTCTCGAGCTTCGGCCCGCCCGCGATGATCAGGGGCACCGGGCAGGACTCCGCGACCTTGTGGAAGCCCTCGCAGTAGTACGTCTTCACGAGGCGGGCGCCGTGCTCCGCCGCGATTCGGCACGCGAGGCTCAGGTAGCGGGCGTCTCGCTTCTCGAGCTCCTTCCCCACCGCGGTGACCGCTAGGACGGGGACCCCGACCTCCTCCGCCTCGTTCACGAGGTGGGCGAGGTTCACGATCGAGTCGTGCTCGTGGGGCGCGCCGACGAAGATCGAGAGGGCGAGCGCGGACGCGTTCAGGCGGAGGCCCTCCTTCACGGAGGTCGTGACCTGCTCGTTCGAGAGGTCCTCCTGGAGCACGCTCGTGCCCCCGGAGACCCGGAGGACCATCGGCGTGCCCGCGTCCGGGTCCACGCAGGTCCGGAGGACGCCGCGAGTGAGCATGATCGCGTCCGCGTGCGGGAGCAGGGGCGCGATCGTGGCCCTCGGGTTCTCGAGCCGGTGGGTCGGGCCCAGGAAGTATCCGTGGTCCACCGCCAGCATCACGGTCCTCCCGTCCTGCGGCTGCAGGATGCGGGAGAGCCGGTTCCGCATGCCCCAGTCCATCGCGTCCGACCTCGGCGGGACCGAAGCGGTGGCGGTCTATAAAGGGTGCGGGGGCCGCGGCGGGAGGACGTCGAGTCCGTGGCAGGAAGCGGACGGGCCGCGTTAGTTATCAACATTCATTGATAACTCGGGGCCCCGCGCGGGCCGGTGCCATGGCCTACGGGGTGAGGATCGCCTTCACGCACTCCGCGCGCCCCGCGAGCCGCACCGCCTCCGGGAACGCCTCCAGGCGGAACCGGTGGCTCACGAGGGAGGCGACGTCGACCCGTCGGCGGGCGATCAGGTCGAGGGCCTTCCGGACGTCCGCCTCCGTCGCCGCGTTGCTTGGGACCAGCGACACCTCGCGGGTGACGAACTCGCTCGGGTCGAAGTCGAGCCGGGCCCCCGTCTCCGGCACCCCGAGGAGGAGCGCGGTGCCCCCCGGCCGCACGGCCCGCAGGGCCTCCGCGATCGCGGGCGCGTGCCCCGTCGCGACGACGGCGAGGTCCACGCCGAGCCCCCTCGTCTCCCTGCGGGCGGCGGCGACGACATCCTCGGACTTCGGGTCCCACACCATCGTGGCCCCGTGGCGCCGAGCGACCTCGGCCCGAACGGAGCTCACCTCGGACGCGAGGACCAGGTCCGTCCCCCGGAGCCGAAGCAGCTGGAGGACGAGGAGCCCCATCGGGCCCGCACCGAGGACGAGCGCGGACGAGGCCTGCGGCGGCCCGCGGTCAAGCGCGCGGACCGCGCACGCGAGGGGCTCAACGAACGACCCGCGCTCGAAGTCCACGGAGGGCGGGAGCCGGTGGACGGCGCGGTGCTCCACGTTCCAGCGCGGCACCCGGAACCGCTCTGCGAACCCGCCAGGCTCGAGGTTCGTCGCGCGGTAGTGCGCGCACATCGTCGGCGACCCGCCGCGGCACGCCGCGCACCGCCCGCACGGGACGTGGTGGTGCGGGAACACCCGCGTCCCCTTCCGGATTCCCTCGACGCCCTCGCCGACCTCCGCCACGACTCCGACCGCCTCGTGGCCGATCACGGGCGGCGCGGCGGTGTACGTCCCCCGGATCTTCTCCAGGTCGGACCCGCACAGCCCGCACGCGCGCATCGCAACGACGATCTCGCCGGGCCCCGCCCTCGGGGGTAGGACGTCCTCGACGGCGACGCCGCCCGGGGTCCGGAGGAGCGCGGCCTTCACGGAGATCGGGCGCGCCAGAGGCGGGCCGCAGGATAAGGCATGCGGTGCCCGGTGCCGTTCTCCGCCCGGATACCCAGGGACTCATGTTTAAGGGGCGCCCGCGGTTCTTCTCCCCCGGGCCACGATGGCGGACGTCTGGGTAATCCTCCTCGCGGGCTCCGCCATGGTCCTCGTCGGGTTCGTGGCGGCCCAGCTCTTCGACCGGTTCCGGTTCCCGGACTATTTCATCCTCCTCGCGATCGGGCTCGTCCTCGGGTCCGGCGTGATCCCGATGGGCGGGCTCGACCCGCGGGAGTCCCTCGAGACGGTCGCGCCGTTCCTGACGAAGATCGCCCTCGCGTTCATCCTGTTCGAGGGCGGGCTCGTCCTCCACTTCCGCGGGATGGGGCGGGCGTGGGGGGTCGCGGCCGCGCACACGTTCGCGGCGATGGCCCTCGCGACCCTCGGGATGTGGCTCGTCGCGGTCTACGGTCTGGGGCTCGCGTCGACGACCGGGGTGATTCTCGCCCTCGCGTTCTGCGGCCCGAGCGCGACAATCGTCCTGAGCTTCCTGCCCCGCGTGAGCGTCGCGGACCGCACGCGGTTCACCCTCACCGTCGAGGGCGTCGTGGGGAACATCGTCGCCGCCGTGTTCGTGCTGCTCCTGGTGAACTCGCCGGGCGCGGTGACGGAGTTCGCCGCCGTCGCGGCGTACGCGGTCCCGCTCCTCCTCGCGGTCGTCCTCGCGTGGGCCACGGGGGAGGCGTGGGCCCTCGCGGTCGGGCGCCGGGGCGTCCCGAGCTTCGCGTTCATGACTTCCGTCGCGCTCGCGGTCCTCCTGTACGCGGTCGGGGAGGGCCTGCTCGACGGGAACGGCGGGCTCGCCGCGTTCGTGTTCGGCCTCGTCCTCGGCCACCGCCGCGTGCTCGCGGCCCCCGCGAACGGCTCGCCCAGCGCCCGGGGCCTCCAGGAGTTCCACCGGGAGCTCGTGTTCCTCCTGCGGACGTTCTTCTTCCTGTACCTCGGGATGCGGGTCACGATCACGGGCGTGCAGTGGCCCGTCCTCGTCGGCGCGGTCGCGTTCACCGCCGTGTTCTTCGCGTCCCGGGCGCCCTCCACCGCGGCCCTAGGGAGGGTGTGGCGGCTCCCCGCCCTGGACCGCCGGATCCTCCAGGCGACCGTCGGGCGGGGGATGACGGACACCGTGCTGATCCTGTTCGCGATTGCCGAGGGGGTGATCCCGCCGGCCGAGGCGTCGCTCGTGACGGACCTGCTGTTCCTCGTGATTCTCACGGCCGCGTTCGCGTCCGCGGTCCTCGTGTTCCGCGCGGAGCGGATCGCGCGGCGGGCCCCCGCCCCCGCGCCCGCCCCTCCCGCACGGGCCGAGGCCGCCCCGCCCCTCCCCGAGCCTTCGATCCCCGCGGACCTCGACCGCGCCCTCTCCCAGTTCCTCGCGGACCCGCTCGTGAAGCAGGGCGAGATCGACTGAGCGTGCGGACGGAGACCCAGCGGGGCGCGGTCACAATGCATCCGTGACAGACTGTATCACTGTCGGTAGTAAGTTCGCAAGGTTCACCCCTCCGGATTGCACCCGCAACAAGGGAGGAGGTTTGGCTCATGGTCCATCAGTGGAGCAGGAGTGTCCGACGAACGGTGACGATCGAGGTCTTCGCGGTCACGCTGGTGATGATCGCGCTCGCGGGTCTCGTCCCGGCGACCCCCACGGCAGCCGTCGACCCGACGGCGACCCCACCGGGGATGATCGACCCGACGGTGATCCCGAAGTGGGTGAACCAGATCACGGGGCCGCCGCCGGTGTACCTGCCGACGCCCGTGTATGACGGCGGGGTACCTGTCCGGTACGATTACGACGTGCAGATGGACGAGAAGACGCAGCAGCTCCTGCCACCGGGCTTCCCGGAGACCCCGGTCTGGGGCTACGGCGGGCGCGCAAGGGACGCGCTGACGGGTGCGGACCTCGGCTACGTGCTGAACTCGCCCGGGCCGTCTTTCGAGGCGACACGCGGCATCCCGAATGAGGTCACGTGGCGGAACCTGATCGAGAGCCCGTACATGTTCCCGGTCGACCCCACGATCCACTGGGCGGACCCGAACGGGATGGGGATGCCGGAGCCGCCCTTCGAGCCGTACCCGTCCGGGTACGAGGAGGCACAGAGCCCCGCCCCGCTCGTGCCCCACCTGCACGGCGGCGAGGTCCCGTCCGCATTCGACGGCGGGCCCGAGGCCTGGTTCACGTACAACGGGATCCATGGGGCCAACTATAGCTCCCTCCCGGGGGCCGCGGACAACGAGGCAATCTACTGGTACCCCAACGGACAGCCCGCGACGACCCTGTGGTACCACGACCACGGCCTCGGCGTGACGCGGATCAACGTGATGTCCGGTCTCGCGGGGTTCTATCTGCTCCGCGATCCCCTGGACCCCGCCGCGGAGGTCCTGCCGAAGGGGATGTATGAGCAGCCGATCGTGATCCAGGACCGCATCTTCAACACGGATGGCTCGCTGTGGTTCCCGGCGGACGGCGTGAACCCGGACGACCACCCGTACTGGCAGCCAGAGTTCTTCGGGAACACGATCATGGTGAACGGCCTCGTGTGGCCGAACATGGACGTGACCCAGGGCTGGTACCGTTTCCGCCTCCTGGATGGGTCGAACGCCCGGGTCTACACCCTGCAGTTCATCATCCCGAAGGTGAAGATCACCCTGCCGTTCTGGGTCATCGGGAGCGACGGCGGGTACCTGATCTCTCCACAGCTGATGACGCAGCTGACAATCGCGCCGGGCGAGCGGGTCGACCTGCTGATGGACTTCTCTGCCCTGCCGGTCGGGACGACGGTCCTCCTCAAGAACACCGCGAAGGCGCCGTTCCCGTTCGGGACGGCCCCGGAGCCCCGGACCGAGGGGCAGATCGTGCGGTTCACGGTGAAGAGCACGGTCCACGAGGCGGGCGGCTACCGCACGGGCGAGGACCTGATCGCGTCCCTGCCGACGCCGTTGAACCCGACGCTCGGGACCGGGACGTTCCCCACGTTGCCCGCGCCGCCCCCGGAGAACGTACGGGTCCACACGCTCTGGGAGGTGATGGGGGCGCTCGGACCGCTTATGGTCACGCTCGACGGCCAGATGTGGTCCTCGCCGATGTCCGAGTTCCCCGAGCAGGGATCGACGGAGGACTGGGTCGTGTTCGACGCGACCGGGGACACGCACCCGATCCACCTGCATCTGGTCCAGTTCCAGATCGTGTATCGCCAGAAGTTCAACGTCGCGAAGTACACCGCGGACTGGATTGCCGTGAACGGCGGGATGATGCCGCCGTTCATGGAGCCGACGGTGAACGTGCCCGATTGGGCCGTCTACCTGCAGGGGATGCCGAAGGCCCCCGCGCCAAACGAGATGGGCTGGAAGGACACGATCCAGATGAACCCCGGCGAGGTGACCGTGATCCGGGTGCGGTACGCGGGCCTGGACGGGAACCCGTACCCGTTCGACCCGACGTCGGGGCCGGGCTACGTCTGGCACTGCCACATCATCGACCACGAGGACAACGAGATGATGCGGCCGTACGTCGTCGTGAAGCCGGAACCGTAGGCGGGCGCAGCCTCTTGTGGCCCGCGTCCCGGGTCGCTAGAGGCCCTTCCCTTTCTTTCATTGGACCCACAGCCCAGCGAGAGCTCCCCTTCATGGGAGCCGGACCCGCCGCCCCGTGCGGAGGCTCTCCCGCGCGGCGAGCGCGACCCGCAGCGCCTCCCGCTCCGCGATCGGGCTCAGGACGCCCGGGTCCGCCTTCCCCTGCACGGCGCGCACGAAGTGGCGGCACTCCTCCTCGTACGGGTCCTGGCCGCGCACGCGCACGGGCTCCCACCGGCCCTTCGTCGAGCGCACGAACCGCTCCTCCGGGATTGGCCCGCCCGTGAAGCTGCCCGCGTGGTCGAGCACGCCGTCCTCGAACTGGACGCGGAACGTGGTCGTGAACGGGAACCCGGGCGGCATCCGCGCGCAGGCCTCGACCAGGGCGTACCCGCCGCCGCGGTACTCGACCCACGCGAACGTGTGGTCCGCCGCCCCGGCGCGGCCCGCGACGCCCGAGCACGACACGGCGGTCGGCCTCCCGAGGATCCAGTTCGCGAGATCGAAGTCGTGGATCGACAGCTCGACGACGGGGTCGCCGTACAGGTCGAACGGCCGCCCCCGCCCCTTCCAGTACGGGCGGGCGAGCCGACTCGCGACGACCGCCGTCGGGCGCCCCATCTCTCGGGAGTCGACGGCCTCGCGGAACCGGATGCGGGACGCGACGCACCGCATCACCTGTGCGACCATCAGGATCCTTCGGTGGGCCCGCGCGACCCGGATCATCGCGTCCGCATCGCGGAGCGTCAGCGCCATGGGCGTCTCCACGAACACGTGCTTCCCGCGCTCGAGCGCCGCGACGACGTACTCGCGGTGGTTCGCGCTCGGGACGAGGACGTCCACCGCGTCGACCGTGTCGTCGTCCAGGACCGCCATCGGGTCCGTGAGCGCGGGCGCCTTCACCCGCTTCGCGAGTTCCCGCGCGCGGCCCCCGGTCCGGCTCACGATCCCCGCGATCTGCACGCCCTCCTTCTTCCGGAAGCCCGCGTACGCGAGTGCGTGCGCGGTCCCCATCTCGCCCGCCCCCAGGACTGCGATCCTCATCTCGGCTCTCCTCCGGCAGGACCGGAGTATCGACACCGCTTAAGCGTGCCGCGCGGGTGGCTGAAACGGGCCCGCGCCTACCGCGGAGGGTACAAGGGCGGCGGAGTGAAGGCCGGCACGTGCCGGCGCCCCATGACGAAGAACACCCCCGCGATCACCCAGAAGATGGCGGAGAGCAGGAAGATCCCGGCGGACCACGCGTACGCTCCGTCCTCGGACAGGAAGAACGCGATGATCGACGCGATGACGCCCAGGACGACGAACACGAACCCGACGACGTTCATCACGGTGGGGGTCGCGACCGCGGGGCCGGGCGCGTACGAGGGCGGGTACGCGGGCTGCTGCGGGTACGCGGGCGCCGCGGGCTGCCAGGTCTGGGCCGGGGCGGGCGCTGCCCACGCGGGAGCCGGGGCCGCGGGGGGTGAAGCGGGAAGGGGAGCGGCCGGCGGAAGGGCCACGGGCGCCGCGGGCGGGAGCGCGGGTGAGGTCGGCGTCAGCGCCGCCCCGCAGCGGATGCAGAACTTCGGCGTCCCCTCGAGTTGCGCGCCACAGTTCGGGCAGAACACGGTCCCCTCTCCCCGCATCGGAAGACGGAAGGTCCACAAGAAGCTTCCCACGTGCCGCTTGGTCCCGCGAGGAGGAGTTGCTGCCCTCGAGACTCGCGTCGTTCTTGAGAATCCGCACACATTCGCGGTGCAGGGACCGGCTCCGGGTCACGCACTCCAGCATCGCACGTCCCGCGCTGCGTTCCCCGCTCGCAGACTCCGCATCCACCCCGAGGATGACCTCATCTCAATGCGTTCTCGGGCGCGTCCCCGATGCCGATCTGCACCTGGGCATGGTTCAGGCGGAGCGACCCCAGGGGGATGACGCCTGGGTTGTTGTGGATCTCGAGGCGCGTGATGTACTGGTTTCGCGTGGGAATGAAGCTCACGGAGACCTTGTAGATGACGAGCCCTCCCGCGCGTGCCGTGTAGCTCATGTCGAGCGGCGTGGAGGAGAAGGTGCCCCCGAGATTCAGGGCGGCCGCGAGGGTGCCGTTGAAGAACATGTACCAGGCGCGACCGTATGCGGATGTGTGGTTGATCCAGATGACCGCATTGCTCGGGAACCGGTCGTAGGTCTGGGGGTCGGTCGCGAACACCCGGCTGTTCACGACCTCCGTGCTGGTCCCCGTGACCCTCCCGCTCCCGTACAGCGAGACGAGGTCGAATCCGACCCGGAGCGTGTTGTTCGTCCGCATCACCAGGAACGTGGGCTGCGCCCGGATGACCTGGCCGTCGTTCTGGTACCGGATGACCGCACCGTTCTCGTAGACGACCCTCTGCGGGACGCTGAACCGGTTCGGGATGTCGAGCGTGATGGAGCCGTTCGACTGCTCGCGGACGGGGATCCGGAGTTCCGCCCCGGAAGGCGTGAGGATGGAGTAGTCGAATGCGACCGTGAACGGCCCCGCGTCCGGGTCGGAGAACAGACTCCCCGCGGTCGGGGTGGCGAAGATCGGGACCCCTTCCGTCCCCAGGGTCACCGCAGACGCCGCGGTGACGGGCACATAGTCGCTCTTCGCGATCTGGGCGGCGAGGATCTGGAGGTCGATCGCCCCCTTCAGGGCCCCGAACTGGCCCAGGGCCCCGTTGCCGTGCGACGCCTCGGCGTCCTCCATCCAGACCGGAACGTACTGGTTCACGATCAGGCTCATGAACGTCAGGAAAACAAGCAGGGCCATCATCGTGCCCACGGTCGAGGCGACGCCCTGTTCGTCCGACCTCAGGTTGCGGACCAGAACGCGCATGGGGTCACCGGGGGAGAGGCCCCGATGGGCATCTCGCCCGCCATCTTGGATGACGCTATTTATACGTGTCGCGCTGACAATCCGTCGTTGAGAACCAGAGGGGCTTTTCTCCATAGAACGCACGTCGACCCAACGCTGGAGGCGGCGCGGGGTCCGTCCGTTCTCGCTGTCGGGAATCCTTCCGAAGGCCCGCCCGATGTCGGGGCCGTGCGATCGGTGCATGCGCGGCGGCGGGACGCCGCCACGCGGCCCTTTCGGCGCCTCACGCTTATCACGAATGGTAGTTACCCAGAACCTATTATATAGCGACGGGACGGCTCCGCTCCCGTCTTCTCCCGCGAAGGGGGCGGCGCCATGAGAGCCAGAGCCAGGCTGCGCAGGGACGTGTCCGGCGTATCGGAAGTCGTGGGCACCATCCTGATCCTGATGATGACGGTCGTGCTCTTCTCGGTCATCATCCTCTGGGTCACGAGCATGCCGACTCCCACCGGCCAGACCCGGCTGGACATCCTCTCCAGGATGGACCCGATCTACGGCGGGCTCGGCCTCGAGATCGGCGTGAACATCACCCTGGTCCACCAGGGTGGCGCCGCCCTCCCGCCGGTGCCGACGATCATCTACGTCACGTCCCAACGCGGTACGAATCCGCCGCAGACGGACACCCTCATCCTCCACGCCTACGACGCGCTGCTCGCGACCCCGAACGGACTGCAGGACGGCACCGACAGCCGATGGGACATCGGCGAGCGCTGGGCGTACAAGAACTTCGCGCTGCGGTCCTCCGACCAGATCCGGGTCACAATCGTCGACAAGGTGAAGAGCGTCATCGTGTGGGAGGGGTCCATGAATGCGCTGCAAGGCTTCCGGCCGCCCGTCTTCGTGGACAAGTGGACGGACGGGATCGGGAGCACGGACGCGGTCGACCCCGTCCAGGCGAGCATGGGCTTCTACCTCTTTGCGAGGGTTTCGGACCCCGACAACGATCTCGACACGGCCTCGGTGTATGCGACGATTACCGCGTGGTACGGATCGGGCGTGGTCTGCGAGATGCCTTTGCAGATGCGCGACGACGGCGTGTTTCCGGACCGCGTCGCGCGGGACGGGATCTTCACGCTCGGTGGGAACGTCTGCGTGAACAGCCCGTACCCGGCGCTCTCCTGGGCCGGGTCCGTGATCCTGCTGAACGCGTCGGACCAGCAGGGCCACCGGACGGTGACGCGATTGGTGATGGACGTCGTCCAGCCGTCCACGGGGGGCGGGGGCGGAACGATCCCGAGCCAGCTGTGGCAGTACATCGGCTACGTCCAGATCCGGACCGGCGAGGCATGGGTCTCGAACCTGAACAAGCCGTACGCCACGACGACGACGTTCCAGCCGTACCGGATCACCGCAGGCACGCTCAACGGGGACGGCGGCCCGCTGTTCCACTTCAAGATGGCGAACCACGGGAACACCACGATCTTCATCGACGGATGGACGTCCGCGGTCTTCACCAGCTCGGCGAGGGCCTCCGTCAGTCCGCTGTACATCGTGAAGCCCGTGGACCCGGCCCGGCCTGCGAATGCCGGCGGCATCGCCGCCTATCCGGGGGTCCCCACGAACCCGGGCGACTTCCAATACGCGCAGGTCTTCGACATCGACCCGTTCAACCAGGAGAAGGGCGGGGTCCCCACGGAGGTCCTGGCGGCCGCGAAGTCGGCCTTCCGGAACGACTGGCCCACGAACTTCCGCGCGGAGACGCTGTTCATCAACATCCTCATCTCGGGGATGGCGGGGCCCGCGAACATGACGTATCAGCAGATCATCAACCGATGGGGGCCCACGTACAATCCCATCGACCACCTCTACGACGCCGACCGGACCACCCGGACCTCGTGGTATGCCCAGGTGATCCCGTTCATCGGCATGGTGGTGTACTAGGGACCGGAGACCGCCGAGAGAATCTTCCGGGGCGGGCCCGGAGCCGCGTCGCCCGCCCTCCCCCGCGTGACACGCCGGTGAAGGTCGTTGGCGCCTCCCGGCCGCGTCGCAGATTCCTCCCTGGCGCGCCGGGGCGAGCGTTCCCAGGACGGACGGGTCGGCAGGTCTTCCTCGTCATGACGAGATTGTACGCAGGGACCGGAGGGACGCCGGTCGATCGCGGCCGCGTGAAGTCCGAGGCGCCGGGCGGCCTTGCGTCCCAATCGGTGGAAGGGCGGGTCCAGAGAAGCGTCTCGGATGGGTCGCCTCCGCCCTGACGGGGAGGGAGCAGCCTTCGCTCGCGGGCCGTTGGACGGAGAGCACGGTGCGGAGACCGGTGGTGAGGCCCTCAGATGTCGTCAACGGACGTGTCGCCGCTCGTCTGGCCTTCCGACCCCTCGCCTTGGCTGTCCGCCGCCTTCTTGGGCACGTTCTTCGGCGCGACGGGCGTGGGCGGGCCCGGCCTACGGATGACCTTCGCCGGAACCGGGTCCGAGGGGGCGG